>JAEEGH010004207.1_pt1 | contig 37119 bp, 30 predicted proteins | sample 9134181 | NCBI WGS metagenome assembly JAEEGH01 (sample SAMN16246544, study PRJNA631951) | gut metagenome | biome: gut microbiome; feature: rumen; material: DP-attached | host: Bos | place: Iran: Karaj | collected 2018-10
CCGGCCACGGATCAGAAGGCAACCAGCCTGCCCCGCTGGGCAGCGGCATCGCCGTGTTGATCGGCCTTGGTGCAGCCTACGCTGTCGCCAAGAAACGCGAGGACTAATCATCGCGTAGATATGTTTCTAAGGAAGCGTCACTTCGGTGGCGCTTCTTTTTTTGTCCATCATTGACGCAGGAAATGGAATGGCATGAGAAAAAAACACTCATTTTTTTTTGTTCCTTTAAGAAAAAACCTTAAATTTGCCGCGGCATAATAATATACATAGGTGTAGACTTTAATTTGACATCAAACAAAAATAATAAACAAGTAACCAAGTATTAATCTAAACTTAATCACTATGAAAAGAAAGTCATTACTTTTCTTGCTGCTGATGGCCGTATTCGCGCCATTGGCAATGATGGCTCAAGAGACCTTGACCATCTACGAAGACGGAACAGCGACAAGCTCCAACGTCCCTGTTCACGGCCTGTGGGCCGATGCCTACCTGAAATGTGAGATTGTCGTTCCTGCTGACCAATTAGTGGAAATGAACGGCGGAACCATCTCGCAAATGGACTTCTATGCGACCTCTCCCGCAGCCGCAGCATGGACAGGCACTTTCCAAGTGTTCCTTATGGAAGTGGACGATGCCACTATCAGCGACTACTACGGCACGAGCGGTGCCACCATCGTTTACGAAGGTCTGCTTGACGGCACCCAAAGCACCATGACCGTGGCTTTCTCCGACAACTACGTCTACGGAGGAGGCAACCTCCTTATTGGTGTGTACCAAATCGTAAAAGGCAACTATAAGAGTATCACTTTTGCTGGTGCATCTGTCACTGGTGCCAGCGGACAAGGTTATAGCAGCAGTAGCCTTGATGCTATTTCTTTCTCTCAAAAGAATTTCATCCCCAAGACCACCTTCACCTACACTCCTGGTGGTGGTCCTATTTGCGAGAAGCCCGAAAGCCTTGAGGCCACTAACGTGACCGAAGATGGAGCCACCCTCACCTGGACCGGCGGCAGCGGCAACTACAACGTGGAATACAAGTTGGCTTCCGACACGGAGTGGACCAGCTTCATGACCAACACTACTGCCACCACCTGCAATCTGACAGGCCTTACTCCCGGCTCGGCTTACCAAGCCCGTGTGCAGAGCGTGTGCTCTGGCGATGCCACCAGCGGCTGGAAGAGCGTGAACTTCAACACCGCCTGCGGAGCCATCACCACCTTCCCCTGGACGGAGACTTTCGAAAGCTATGGCTCAGGAGAATTCAATGATCCTTGCTGGATAAATGAGCGTATCCAAGACGGAGAAGGTTATGGTACATTGAGTGTTTTCAAAGTGTACACCTCTAGCAATGCAGGCAACACCACCCATCAGTTGCAGCTGCCTGACATGCCTGGTGGTACATTGACCAAACTGGTGCTGCCTGAAATGAATGTGCCTGCAAACTACGAATTCTCCATCGATATCTATCGTAGCAACAGCACATATAACGCAAACTATCCTTATGAGGGTATCCGTGTTTATGCCAGCACCGACGGCGAAATCGAAGGTGCCACTGAGTTGGCCTTCATTCCTCGTCAATATACCGAGGGTAATAATGTTATTCCTGCCGAAAGTGCAACTGGCTGGTACACTTACGAACTGCCCATTGGCATGAGCGGCACCTGCTACATCATCCTGCGCGGTGAGAGCCAATATTGCACGGCAACCTATATGGACAACCTCGCTGTTAAGGCAATGCCCACCTGCCCGAAACCCACAGGCTTGGCTGTGACAGCCAACAGCGTCACCGCCCATAATGCCACCATCACCTGGACCGAAAACGGCGAAGCCAACACTTGGATCGTTGAATTCAGCACCAGCGCTGATTTCGCAGAGGTTTTGACCGAAACAGTTGAAGACACGCCTACCTATACCTTTGTCGGCCTCGAACCTGAGACCACCTACTATGTGCGCGTGAAGGCCCATTGCGGTCCTGGCGACGAGAGCGAATACAGCAACGAAGTCAACTTCACCACAGCCATCGCCTGCCCCGCTCCCACAGGTCTTACTGTCAATCCCGGTAACTACAGCGCCACTGTGAACTGGAATGGTACCAGCGAAAGCTACATTGTCAGCTATAGAACGGCCGCCTACGCTGAGGGCATCGTTGAAGAATTCAACAATTATGGTGTTCCCTCTGGCTGGACGAGATACACCGGCCTGGTTGATTATGTCCTTACCGACTCCATTCAATTGCAAACAACTACTATTGGTTGGGGTTCAAACACCTATGCCTTGGGCACCTATAATATGAAAGTCAACATCTATGGCACTTCATGCAGATACTGGCTTGTGACACCTGAGTTCAACCTGAGCCAAAACCTGAGCTTCGACCTCGCCCTGACCAAATTCAACAGCGCGGATCCTATTAATAGCGATACTTTGCAAGCTGATGACAGATTCGTCGTCCTGATTTATGCCAATGATGCATGGACCATCCTGCGCGAATGGAACAACAGCGGCTCTGAATATGTCTATAATGCCATTTCCGCTACTGGCGAAAATGTCACCATCGACCTTTCGGCCTACTTCGGCCAAGACGTGAAGATTGCCTTCTACGGTGAATCGACGAATCCATCAGATATGGCCAACACCGGCGGCGACAACGATCTGCACATCGACAATGTGATCTGCGGAATACCGTACGAAGCCGGCGAATGGCAGACCATCACCACTACCGAAACCACTGTCACCATTCCCGACCTCACTCCTGAGACCGCCTACGAAGTTAAGGTACAAGGCGACTGCGGCGAACTTGACGGTTTGAGCCTTGAGACCGATATCGTCACCTTCACCACCCTCGAAGGCTGCCCGGTTCCCCAGAATGTGGAAGTGGACGACATCACCTACAACAGCGCCACTGTGACCTGGGATGGCTACAACGACAGCTACAACGTCAGTTATAGAATGGCTGCCCACGCGGATGGCATCATCGAGCATTTCGACGTATCAACCCTTCCTTCTGGTTGGACAAAATGGAGCGGCTTGGTTGATGATATCCTTGCTGATTCTGCCACTTTGTCGACAACAACAGGCGGCTGGTATACGAACAACACCAATGCCTTGGGTACCTATAACGCCAAAGTCAACATCTATGGACTAGCCTGCAAGTATTGGCTTGTGTCGCCTGAATTCAGACCTTCACAAGATCTGGATTTCGACCTCGCATTGACGAGATACAACAGCGCGCTTCCTATTGCAAACGACACCTTACAAGCCGATGACAGATTCATTGTCTTGATTTATGCCGACGATGCATGGCACATCCTGCGCGAGTGGAACAATAGCGGCTCCGAATACGTCTATAACGCCATTTCCGCTGAAGGCGAGCACGCCACTATCGGCCTCTCTGCCTACTACGGCAAGAAGGTGAAGATTGCTTTCTACGGAGAATCGACAGAATCTGGTGGTGACAACGACCTGCATATTGACAATATCGTTTGCGGCACCCCAGTTGAAGCTGGCGAATGGGAGACCGTTGAAGCCCCTGAATCCCCCTTCGTCCTCACTGGCCTCACACCTGAAACCCCATACGAGGTGAAGGTGCAAGGCGTCTGCGATGAAACCGAGACTGAATGGACTGAAATCTCCACCTTCACGACTCTTGAGGAGCCGACGTCATTCACCCAGACGCTCGAGTTGACCGAAGGCTGGAACTGGGTGAGTCTGTCCATCGAGGCGGGCGATCCTGTCGAGCTGCTCCAGATGCTGGAGGCTGCCCTGGGCGACAACGCCGTGCAAATCCAGTCGTTCGACGACAACACCGAGTTTGACGGTGAGGAATGGTTCGGCGGCCTGGACGACATAGGTATCTCCAACGCACAGATGTACATGATCGAGGTCGTCAACGACTGCACGGTGGAGCTGCAAGGCACGCCTGCCGACCCTGCCGACTACGAAATCTACATCGAGCCCGAACAGTGGACCTGGATCGGCTACCCCTGCACGGTGGAACAGGACATCGCCGCTGCACTCGCCGACTTCGAGCCTGAAGAGGGCGACCAGATCCAAGCCGGCAATATCATGACCGAGTTCGACGGCGAGGAATGGTTCGGCGATTTCGAGACCCTGGTGCCCGGACAAGGCTACATGTACTACTCCAACAGCGACGAGACCAAGGTCCTGGTCATCCGTGCCAGCGCCAAGGCCCGCCGCGTCATCGCCAATGCCGGCCCGATTCAAGCCAAAAAGATGAGAACGACAGATGTCGACGTCAACCTATAAAACAACACATAGCAAATTGAAGTTTAACCCTAAATAATTAAAAAAATGAAAAAAGTATTAGTATTTCTTTTGATTTGTTTGTCAAGCACCGTGATGTTCGCACAGGATCTCCACTGGACGATGGTCACCACGGGTGTGGCAGGCATGAACACAAGCATGACGGGCGTGCTCTACATCGACCATGAGATGCACCCCAACCCCGAGTTCCTCGAGATCGGCGTCTTCGACCAGAACGACGTGTGCCGCGGAGCCAAGCTGCCGAAATGGAACAACAACAAGCAGAAGTGGATCTACCAGCTGATCATCAAGGGTGACAATGACTTCACCTACTACTTCAAGATCTACGACCATGAGAGCGAACAGGAACTTGACTATGTCGACGACTTTGGTGAGGTGATCTCCTGGGGCCCCGGCAAGAAGTACGGAAGCATCTCCGACCTCTATGAAATCAACTTCCACAATCCCAATGCCTCCGGCTACACCCTCAACATCACCCCCTACACCGGCGAGAACGACCACTACTACCTCATCTCCTCGCCCGTCGGTGAAGTGAACGTCGATGCCGTTGACAACATGATGAGCAACACCTACGACCTCTACTACTTCGACCAGGCCAACGACCCGCTTGAATGGATCAACTACAACCAGGGCGAAGGTGAGGTTCCCGCTTTCACCGCCCTCGCTCAAGGCAAGGGCTACCTCTATGCCAACAGCGGCGATGAGACAGGCGACGATGTCGTCCTGACCTTCACCGGCACGGCTCCGGAGGTCCCCGAAGGAGGATTGTCCATCCCGTTGGATTATGTGGAAAGCGCCCGCCTTGCCGGCCACAACCTCATCGGAAACCCCTTTGCCGAAGAGGTGGGCATCAACAAGGAGTTCTATATCATGAATGCTGAAGGCACCGAGCTTGAGGCTGCCGAGAGAGAGTACCTCAACCCGATGGAAGGCGCCTTCGTTGTGGCCACGGAGCCCGACCAGACCGTCGTCCTGGGCGGTGCCGGCGGCAGTGGCTTCAACCCTGGCGGTTCGTTTAAGGTGCGCGTGAGCGGCACCCGCGGCGGCGACCACGCCATCATCCGCTTCGGCCAAGGCGAGGGACTGCCCAAGTTCATGATCAACCCCGAGCACACCAACATCAGCTTCCCGATGGAAGATGCCGACTATGCCGTTGCCTATGCCGAGAACATGGGCGAGATGCCCGTCAACTTCAAGGCTGAGAAGAATGGCAGCTACACCATGGACTTCAGCGCCAAGAACGTCGAGTTCGGCTACCTGCACCTGATCGACAACAAGAACGGCAACGACGTCGACCTGCTGGCCAACCCGACCTACAGCTTCGACGCCCTCACCACCGACTACGCCACCCGTTTCAAGCTCGTGTTCGCCACGGGTAACGCCGACGACAGCTTCGCCTTCTACAGCAACGGCAGCTTCATCATCAGCAACGATGGCAACGCCATGCTGCAGGTGGTTGACGTCACCGGCCGCATCCTCAAGAGCGAGAGCATCAACGGCTGCGCCAGCGTCAACGTGGACGCCGCCCCTGGTGTCTACATGCTCCGCCTCATCAACGGCGACAACATGAAGGTCCAGAAAGTGGTTGTGAAATAATTAATTCTATTGTCTAATCATTAAAACACAGAAATACAATGAAGAAATTAGCATTAACACTCGCCATCGTCCTCGGACTGGGCATGGCTTCCTACGCTGAAGGCGGCGGATTGTTCGGCCATGGCCAGGCAACATCTGAAGAAAGCACATCGACAACGTTGTACAACCGCGGCGCTCTCGGTATCGGTTTCCCAAATCACAACGATCCCGGCAACCATCCTGCCCCGGTGGGCAGCGGCATCGCTGTCCTGGTCGGTCTTGGCGCAGCCTACGCTTTCGCCAAGAAACGCGAGGAATAAGAAACTGAGATTCCCCTCTCGGGGGATTGAGTTACCGCTTTAACCAACAGCGGCGGCTTGGAGCGCTTGCCATTCGTAAGCGCTTCTCGCCGCCGCTGTTTCATTATTGCTCTCCCAACCTCCCTTCGCAACCGAAAACTCAAATTCTTTTTCATTCAACCCTCTTATTCAACAAGTTTTTATATCTTTGCCACTTTATTCAAACGGATATAAAACTGATTTTATGAGAAAAGCATTGTTTTTGATTTTGGCCATTGCACTCAGCATGGGTGTCATGGCTCAGCAAAAGATCCAACTGCGTTCGGTCGACAAGGCTGAATGCGTGAAGAGCGACATGACGAGCCTTGAGGCCTCGTTTTCGTTCTCAACCATCGAGGCGCAGGACTATGAAAGTGAGCGTGGGACCTTCTCCTGGCTCAGCCTGGCCAACACTGTCATCGGCGGCAACGAGGGCGACCCTCAGATTCCCGTTATCAACCAACTTATTGCAGTGCCTTTCGGTGCCACGCCGCGCATCGAAATCACAAGCTACAGTAGCACTGACTACCGTCTCGAAGACTTCGGCATCCATACCTTGGTGCCGCGCCAGCTTCCTGTGCGCAAAAACCAGCACTTTGAGGATGTACCTTTCATCATGAATGAGGCCGCCTACCAGTCAAGCCGCGGCTTCCGCAGTGAACCTATGGCAGTAGTCCGTGTTGAAGGCGTCATGCGTGGTGTGCAACTTGGCAAAATGACCATCGAGCCCGTGAGCTATGACCCTGTCAACAACACTTTGCGTGTGTTTAATGACATTGAGGTTACGGTTCACTTTGACGGTGCCGATGCCCGAGCCACCGAGGACATGCTCTTGAAGACTTACAGCCCTTATTTCGACATTGTCTATAAGCAATTGTTCAATGGTAGGGCTGTTACAAGCATTTACGACCAGCATCCCGACCTCTACACTACCCCGGTGAAGATGCTCGTCGTGACCACCTCGACCTATGTCAACAGCACGGCTTTCCAAAATTGGTTGACCTGGAAGAAACAGAAAGGCATTGCTGTGGATGTGCAAACCGTGGCTAACAATGCCAGTGCTTCCACCATTAAAAACCTTATCTACTCTAGATACAACGCCAACCATCCTACTTTCTTGGTCATTGTGGGTGACGAGACCGTTGTCACCTATTATTCACTTTGGGATTATGGGAGCTCTTATGGTAATGCAGCCACCGACTTGGAGTACGCCTCCGTTGACGGTGATATCTATCACGACATGTATATCAGCCGTATGCCGGTGTCGTCAACCACAGAACTCACAAACCTCATCAATAAGACTTTGACATACGAAAAATACACCATGTCAAACCCGAGCTATCTGAACGAAACCTTGCTTATTGCTGGTTGGGACTCTCAAGCGACTTCTTATATTGGGGGACCAACCATCCAATATGCCAATAATTATTACTTCAACAGTGCCCATGGCATCACTCCTCGTGTGTTTATTACCACAGGTGCTAACCAAAGAACTTGCTACAATTATATCAATAATGTGGGTTTCGTCAACTATACCGCCCACGGCGACATCCAGATGTGGGCCGACCCGAGCTTCACCAATACCAATGTGAATTCGTTGACCAACAACGACAAGTATTTCTGGGCTATGGGCAACTGCTGTTTGACATCCAACTTTAAAAATGCTCAAAATGATGAAACCTGCTTTGGCGAAGCCATGGTTCGTGCTGCCAACAAAGGGGCCTGGGGTTACATCGGCTCCGTCCCTGAGTCCTTATGGTATGAGGACTATTATTTTGGTGTTGGTGCCACTAATACTTTTGGCCAGATGCCAACGCAAGCGCAAACCAGTACGGGTGCGTACGATGCCCTGTTTGATGATGCCAGTTTCAATACTTTGAATGCGGTGCCTTTCATCGGCAATGTGGCCGTGAGCTATGCGCATGCCAACAATTATACCTCTTCTGTTAATGACGAGTATTACTGGAGAGCCTATCAATGCTTTGGCGACGGCTCCGTGATGCCTTACCTTAAAGTGCCGGCTGCTAACAATGTGAGCCACGCCTCAACGATTGGTATTGGTATGACTACTTTCACTGTCAATGCCGACCCGGGTTCGTATGTCGCCATTACCAAGAACAATGAAATTCTCGGTGTGGCCCAAGTGGGCTCCAATGGAATAGCCGAAGTGCCCGTTTCGGGTCTTAATTCAGCAGGTGACGTGATGATTGTAGTCACCCGCAATCAGCGTCAGCCTTACATCACGACCATCCAGGCCGTTTCGTTGGAAGGTCCTTACATCAGTGTTGACGGCTACGAGCCTAATATGGCCCTTGTCGGCGAAAACACCGACTTGAGCATCACCTTCAAGAATGTGGGCACTGCTGCCACCACTGGCGCCACCACTGTCACCTTGACGTCAACCAATTCCTATGTCACCATCTTGTCGGATCCCAAGACCTTCAGCAGTTTGGCTCCCAATGCCACCACCACGGTGAATGGCTTCAGCTTCCTCATCAATTCCGGTGTGGATTTGGGTTCCAATGTTTTCTTACACTATTCCGCTGTCAACGGTAGCAACACTTGGGAAGGCGACCTCAGCATAACCCCCAACCAGGTGTTTACAGTTACTGTCGCTGCCAACAATTCCAATTACGGCATCGTCAGCGGTGGAGGCCAATACAACTACAACCAATCCTGCACTGTGACCGCTTCGCCCGCCGATGGCTACATGTTCACCAATTGGACCATGAACGGCGAAGTGGTTTCCACCGATGCTACATACACCTTCAATGTCACCAGTAATGTTGACTTGGTGGCCAACTTCACTGCAGGTGTCATGATTGGCAGCGGCACCAATACAAGCGATTATCTTCCGGCTTACAGCTACTACACCAACTCACTCTCTGAGCAAATCTACACTTCTGCCGAGTTGGGCGGTGCAGGCCTTATCACCAGCATTGCCTTCTTTAACGGAGGTGCAGAGAAGACTCTCAACTGCGACTTCTATTTGAAGACAACGACAAAGAACAGTTTCTCTAGTAAGACCGACTGGATTGCTGTTTCAGATAGCGACAAGGTGTTCAGTGGCTCAGTCACAATGATCGAAAACGATTGGACTACCATCACCTTCAACACCCCGTTCGTCTATGATGGTACCTCCAATGTCGTTCTTGTGACCGACAAGAGTACGCAGTGGAGTAATTCGCCTCACATGTCATGTAGGGTGTTTGATGCAGGCAGCAACCAAGCCCTTTATATCTATGACGACGACATTAATTACAGTCCTTTAGCCCCTCCGACATCTTCAACCAGTAATAATAAAGTGATGTCGTCAAAGAACCAGCTCATCGTCACAAAGGAGTCGTTTGACGACTGCGTAAGACCTTTGAATGTTCAAGTGAACAATGTTACGCATTCGACTGCTACCGTGACTTGGGATGGCTATAGTGACGACTTCAACGTGCAATGGGGGTGGTATGACTTCATGATCAGCGAGGACTTTGATGAAGCAATTCCCGCTAACTGGACCAATAATTCCACTTATCCATGGACTGTCGTTGACGGTCATATACAAAGCGGCAATGGTGGTGTGAATAATTCAACCTCCAGTATTACGGTGACCGTAACGTATCCCGCTGATGGAACAATTAGTTTCGATTTCTGGTCAAGAGGCGAAGGCTCCGACTCCTATGATTGGGACAACAGCCGTTTCTATATCGACGATGAACGGATGTTCTGTTATGGTGTCCATAATAATTGGGAATCCTATAGCACTGAAGTTTCGGCTGGCACGCATACCTTCAAATGGGAATACAAAAAGGACGGCTCAGTGAATCCTGACGGCGATTACTTCGCTGTTGACAATGTGGTGATGCGGTCAAACGAATTAAATTGGGAGGAACCCGTCTTCGTTGAAAACGAGGAATATACTATTACAGGCCTCACTCCCACCACCACCTATTGTGTGAGGGTGCAGGGTATTTGCGATGATGTTGCGACCGAATGGAGCGAAATTGTTTCGTTCACTACCGACGAAATTACGTTAGTTACCCAAACAGTTGCTTTGTCAGCTGGATGGAACTGGTGGGCACCAACTGTCGAGACAAGTGTGAATGACTTGGAAACAGCCCTTGTCACCAATGGTATTCTCATCCTTTCCCAGAGTTCGGGTTATTGCCGTTATGAGAGCGGTAGTTGGAATGGCACGCTTTCTTCCCTTGTTCTCGGAGAAATGTACAAGATACAGACCAGTGACGCATGCAACTTTACCTTGAGCGGAGGTAGTTTGCCTTCTGTCACCATTACCATTGTACCAGGCTACACTTGGTTTGGCTATACGGGTACACAACCTCTATCTGTCCAAAACCTTGACATCACGCCCGTCAATGGCGACAAAATCAACTCGCTGAATGAGGGTTATGCCATATACGAGAATGGCGCATGGTCGGGCACCCTAAATGAACTTCAGCCTGGTCATGGCTATATATACATGTCGAATGCCACTACGAACAAGGAGTTGATTTTCACTTCGGGAGAGAACAAGAGATAAAAACTAAATACTGAATTATTAGGAAAATAAGTAAAAAAAACTGTATTTTTGCAGCTTAAATTTTTGAATATAAAACTAATCACGATATGAAGAAAGCATTTTTAATGATAGTCACTGCGCTGCTTCTCTGTGGAATGGCAAGTGCACAACAGCATTATGCATTCAATGTTCATGCATGGGAGAATAACATGCCTGTTACGACGCAAATCCAAATTGATGGCGTTCAGCAGACTTCTACCCAGATTGAGTTGGGCGCTTTTGTGGGTGATGAAATACGTGGATCGGTGCGTATCGGTACCGGAACTATTAGTGATCAGGCTTGGTTGCAAGTTTATTATAACGAATCTGGCGAAACCGTTTCGTTTAAGATTTACGACCATGCAACAGGAGAAGAATATCCCCATTGCGCTACAACGTTAACGACGGGGATTTATGGCTGGGGAACTACTTCAGCACCTGTCATTCTTAATTTCGTAACGACGACCTACACTACTAGCATCTCCGGCTTTGGTACTGGCGATGGTAACTGGTACCTCATCGCTTCCCCTATTGGAGAGGTGAGCCCTACCGAAGTTACTACTGAACAGGGGAACATGTTGGATGAGAACGGTTATGACCTCTATTCCTTCGACCAGACTCAGGACATGGAGGAATGGCATAACTATAAGAGTGACAACTTCGTTCTTGAGCCTGGTAAAGGCTACCTCTATGCCAACCATGACGATGTCACCCTCACCTTTGCGGGTGCGGCCTATGAGGGCAATGGTACCTTCAACTTGTCTTACGACGGCGACAGTAACCATCCCGGCTGGAACTTGGTAGGTAATCCTTTCGAGGAGACCGCCTATGTCGATCGTCCATTCTACATCATGAATCCTGAAGGTCGCTTCGAAATCATTGCTGCTGAAGGCCAAAACAGTGTTGAGGCTATGGAAGGTCTCTTTGTGGTAGCATCAGGAACGGGTGAGACGGTGACTTTCAGTACCTCAGCTCCTGAATCCAAGGGCTCCAGGGTTGTCATCAACTTGAGCAATGGACAGCATGTCGTTGATCGCGCAATCATTCGCTTCGACGATTGTAGCCAGCTGCCCAAGTTCCAACTCAAAACGAACAGCACAAAGATCTACATTCCCATCGGCAATCAAGACTATGCCGTGGTGCGCAGTGAGGGCATGGGCGAGATACCCGTCAACTTCAAGGCTGAGAAAAACGGTAGCTACACGCTGAGCTTCACTGCAGAGAATGTCGAGCTCGGTTATATGCACCTCATTGACAACATGAATGGCAACGACATTGACCTGCTCCAGACCCCGAGCTATACCTTCGAGGCTAATGTGAGTGACTTTGAAGGCCGTTTCCGCTTGGTGTTTACCCAACAATGAGGGCAGCGCTTCCAAGGACTCAGTGGCCTTTGTTTTCACAAAAGCATGAAAAAGCCGATAACATAAGTTGTCGGCTTTTTTGTGCTTTATTAAGGTTTTTCACTATCTTTGTGCCGTGAAATACAGGAAAGGGCAATCCTATGATTACGAAGAAACAGTTTGTCTGTCCCTACGAGGTGTACGATTCCATGGATGAGTTGCAACCTCAAGATGCCGAGTTGATGCGCAAAGCTCATGAAGCTGCAAGGAATGCTTACGCCCCTTATTCGAAATTCCATGTAGGCGCGGCCGTGCGTTTGGCCAACGGTGTTGTCGTGTTGGGCAACAACATTGAGAATGCCGCCTATCCCAGTGGTTTGTGTGCCGAGCGTGTGGCGATGTTTTCCGCCATGGCACAGTATCCAGGCGAGCCCTTCGAGGCTTTGGCGGTGACAGCTTGGTCGGCTACGAAGGCTATCGAGGAACCTGTCGCCCCTTGCGGGGCTTGCCGCCAGGTGATGGTAGAGGTAGAGCAGGCTTCCAAAAGACCTTTGCGTGTGCTCTGTCAAGGCGATACTGGCCCCGTCATGGTCTTCGATGGCATCGAATCCCTAATGCCTTTTATTTTCTTGGACGAGTTGCTGGGTTAAGCAAACGTAAACAATAAATTCCCGAAGAAATTCCAAAGCGTGGAAGCGCCCACGGCAAAGACTTTGCTGAGGTAGAAGTTCCATTTCAGTTTGCCGTTGAGCAGCCACACCGTAAACGTGTCGATGCCCAGACCCACCAAGGCGATGCCGAAGTATTTCGCATATTCTGTCCCGATTTGTGGATTAGTGCTCTCGAAAGTCCACCAGCGGTTGAGGAGATAATTGGTCGTGGCGGCAAAGATGAAACCAAAGATGTTGCTCAAATATTTGTTCCATTTCAGCCATTCCTTGCATGCATAGGTCACGCCAAAATTGACGAATACACCCGAAAAACCCACTATCCCGAATTTCAGGAACTTCATCAGAAATTCACGAGTGAGCTCTATTTGCAGCAAGTTTTTCATTTCTTGGAATTGAGGCGCAAAAATAGGGAAATTTCCCTATTTTTGCGCAAATTTTCATAAATGACAGCCGTTAAAGACATCTCCATCGAAGCTTACGATTATCCCTTGCCCGAGGAGCGTATCGCAAAATACCCTTTGCCCGAACGTGATGCTTCGAAGCTTTTAGTGTTGAAAGATAATCAGATAAGCGAGTCCCAATTCAAATATGTAGGAGACTTCCTGCCCCCAGACGCCTTGTTGGTTTTCAATGAGACCAAGGTCATCCGTGCCCGCCTGCAGTTCCACAAAGCGACGGGTTCGCGCATCGAAGTGTTTTGCCTTGAACCCGAACAAGATTACCAGATGGCATTCTCGGCTTGCTCGCCTGTGCGTTGGAAGTGCCTGATAGGCAATGCGAAACGTTGGAAGGAAGGCAAACTAGCGATGGAATTGAAGGTAAATGGCGAAGCGGTGACGCTCTATGCCGAGCGTCTGATGCAAAACGACCAGTATGCTGAGATCGAGTTCTCATGGACACCCGCGAACTTGTCCTTTGCTGCGGTGTTGGAGGCTGCAGGAGAGATTCCCTTGCCGCCATATCTGCACCGCGATGCCGAGCCCGACGACCGCGACCGTTATCAGACCGTCTTTGCCCGTTACGATGGCTCGGTGGCGGCACCCACTGCAGGCCTGCATTTCACCAAACCGCTCATCGAGGCCTTGCACGAAAAAGGCTTCATATTCGATGAGGTGACGTTGCATGTCGGGGCTGGCACCTTCCGCCCTGTGGCCACTGAGACCATAGGTGAACATGCCATGCACTCGGAGACCATTATTGTCCGCAAGTCGTTGATTCAAAATTTGATAAAACAAATCGGAAAACCTGTCGTTCCTGTGGGCACCACCAGCACCCGCACTTTGGAGAGCCTCTATTGGATTGGCGTGATGCTGAAGGAGCAGGGTTTGGAATTGCGTCCATTACATGTGGAACAGTGGTTCCCATACGAAGAACATCATCAAATTTCATCGGCTGAGGCCTTGCAACACATCTTGGATTACCTTGAGAAACACGATTTGACCCGACTTGAAGCCTCCACTGCCTTAATGATTGCCCCTTCTTATAAGATGCGCATTATCACAGGGTTGATTACCAATTTCCACCAACCTAAAAGCACTTTGCTATTGTTGGTCTCGGCCCTCATCGGTGAGCGTTGGAAAGACTGCTACCGTTTCGCTTTGGAGCATGGTTTCCGTTTCCTCAGCTATGGCGACAGTTGCCTTTTTTTGCCCAATTGAAGAAAAATCATCCTTACTCACCATTTTTGGAACAATAATTGTTAAGTAGCTGAGTTTGTAATAATAACTCAATAAAACTATTGTACAATGAAGAAATCCATCTTATTCGGTGCTTTGGCATTCTTTGCCATAAGCGCTATGGGCATTCAGGATGCGAATGCACAAAATGAAGTGAAAGTCAAGAAAGCGGAGACCACCGCAGTGAGTGAGGAGCAGGGAAAGCCATCAACCTCAACAGTTTCCCAAGTGCCTGTGAAACAGAAAAAAGACGACTGTTGCGCCGAAAAGAAAGAAGCAAAGGATTGCTGCGCTGAGAAAAAGGTTTCGGCTGACAAAAAGGATTCAAAAGAGTGCTGCGCTGAAAAAAAAGATGCTTGCGAGAAGAAGGTGAAAGCAGAACGCAAAGATGAAAAGAAAGCAAGTGCCGTAAAGCCGAGAGGAAAGAAGGCTGGTAAAGACAAAGAGGTAAAGCATGCGAAGGCGGATACGAAATAAGCTTTCGGTTTTGATGACAAATAGTAAGGAGGCTTCCGCTTAGGAGGCCTCCTTATTGTTATTTTGGTCTTATTTCTTCCTTCCTGAGAGGAGCTCTGCGTAGTTCCTGAGATGGGTTTTCTTCTCTTCTGGCAGGCTAACGGCTTTTAGAGCAGCCAAAGCCTTTTTGTCGTATTCGGCAATGACTTGTTCGACGGCCTCTTTCACATGCAGGCGGTCGTAGATGGCCTGTACCTCTTCGATTTTTTCTTCCTCGTCGTGGTCGATGCGCAGCGTGAAGAGATGCGCAAGGCGTTTGCGGTCTTTTTCAGAAGCCAGTTCAAGGGCTTTCAGGTAGAGGTAGGTCTTCTTGTTTTCAGCGATGTCGCCGCCGTGGCGTTTGCCAAAGACCTCCACGTCGCTATATAGGTCAAGGATGTCGTCTTGCAGTTGGAAACTCATGCCCATATTGATGCCGAAGTCGTAGAGGTGCTGGATGTCGGTGGTTGTAGCGTCTCCCACGGTAGCTCCCATCTGAAGGGCAGTGGCCAAAAGGACGGCGGTCTTTAGCCTGATCATTTCCAAATATTCGTCGATGGTCACGTCGCCTAAGGTCTCGAAGTTGAGGTCCATTTGCTGGCCTTCACAAATCTCTATGGCTACCTTGCCAAGTTGCTGTGCAAGTTCGGCACCTTTTTTCGGCTTCAGTGCAAATTGGAAGGCTTTGGCTAACATGGCATCACCGGAGAGGATGGCGATGTCGGCGTTCCATTTCTGGTAAACAGTCGGCATGCCACGGCGCATGGGAGCCTTGTCCATGATGTCGTCGTGGATGAGGGTGAAGTTGTGGAAAGTCTCCAAAGCCAAAGCGGGCCAAAGGGCTTGTTGCTCGTCGCCGCCAAACATCTCGTTCGCTAAGAGACAGAGCATGGGGCGGAGGCGTTTGCCGCTTTGCAGGATGGTGTAGGCTATGGGCTCGTATAACTCCTTCGGTTGCCCGTTGAAGTTGGTTTTCGCCATGAAATCGGCGAAGTCTTGTTGCAGTCGCTTGATTGTTTCCATGAAATGCAGATTTGATGGCACAAAAGTAAAGTTTTTTGCCCAATCGCACAATTTTGGAGCGGATTTTGCGGTTTTTATTCCGTTTTATTTCAAAAGAAAATGCCATGAAATACCTCCGATTGATTCCCGTATTGTTGCTCGGCGCGATGCTGACGGCCTGCAACACAACCAAGAGACTCTATGAAGCCCAAGAGTACGACCAGGTGATCCAGCGCGTGGCACCCGACATCTGCGACGGCGACTTGAACGCCAAGCGCATCAATATGGTGGCGGCTTCGTATCACAAAGCCAACCAGGCCGACCACGAACGCATACAAGCACTGAAAGCCACAGGGCAACCTGACGTGTGGCCCGAAATCTACCAGCGCTATTGCAGCATGAAAGGCCGCAACGAGGCCTTGGCCTGCTTCCCCAAAAACGTCAAGCAGGGCATGAACTATGTGCCGCTCGACCTCGACGACGACATGACGGTGGCCCGCAACCATGCCGAGGCGTACCTGGTGGCGAAGGTAAACCAACTGTTGAACTCGGGCTCGAAAGCCGATGCCGAGGAGGCGGACAAATATATCATGCAACTGCAACGCACCAATGCGGAAAACAGCAACCTGCCTCTGCTGAAGAAGAAAAGCCTGTTGTGCGCGGCCGACCGCGTGTTTGTCGCCATCGACAATGACGACGAGCGCCCCTTGGGGGGTGGCTTTGCCAATGCCGTTTTGAGTTTTGATGAGGGCGAGGTGCCGGCCAATGTGATGACGGCCATACGGCGCATGAGAGACAAAGACGCTGAGGTGATGGTCGCCATTAGCGATGTTCAGGTCACGCCCAACCGTCTCGACGAGGTGACTTTCAAAGAGACCAATGGTGGCAAGACCGTGGAGGTGACCGACCACTCGCAAAACAAAACCGTTACTGTTTCGGGAGCGCTGAAATACTACGACGCCCATGGTTATCGTGCTTTGGCCGTCGTCCCCTTCGAGGTGAAATCCGCCTTCAAGAACGACTATACCACGATCAATGGCGACCGCGAGGCCTGCTCTGAGGAGACGCTGAGCCGCTTGGACAGCAAGCCGGTGCCTGTCCCGACAGACGAGAGCATGCTCATTGATGTCGCCAAGAAATTAAACGATTTGATTGCTACTGAGCTGAAGAAGTAGCCTGCTCCTTCGTCAATCGTTTCACTACCGAATCCATTATCTTTTCCAGCAAAGCAGGCTGCTCGGTATAATACCGTATGTTTTGCCTGAAAATGCTATCCGTAATGCCATAATGCTCAAAGAGTTGGTCGTAGTATTCCTCTGACAGCTTGACATAGTCTTTGGGCTCGATTTTGATGGAGTCGCTGAGCTCTCGTTCCCGCGTTTTTTGGTAGGTGATGTCGCCCTCGATGATTTGCACATCGGTCATAAGGTCAATCATTTCCTGTTCCGTGAGCAAACGATCGGGTATAAAACCTTTGTCCTTGTGACCACCGCATGCAGTCACAAGGACAAAGAGCAAGATTATCAATGAGAATCGTTTCATTTTCCAGTTAGTTGCCGACATCCGATAGGAACTTGATGCGCATCAGTCGGACCTCGTACTCGTCATATTCGTCTTCACCAAGTTCGTTGAGGGCAGTCTGCACGTCGTCTGATTCGGCCTCGCGGAAGTATTCCAAAATGTCTTCCTGATGGTAGATGTCCACATTGTCTTCGATGTAATAGTTGATGTCCAAATGGGTTCCCGAGGAGACAATGCTCTCGATCTCAGAAAGCAGTTCGTCGAACTCCAAGCCCTTTCCATAGGCGATGTCTTCCAATGGAATTTTCTTGTCGATGTTCTGGATGATGCCGATTTTCAGCGCCGAGTTGTTGACCACCGACTTCACCACCATATCGTTAGGACGGGTAATCTCGTTCTCTTCCACATACTCCTTGATGAGTTTGATGAAAGGCTCGCCAAACTTTTCAGCTTTACCTGCACCGACACCTGCAATCTGTGTCATCTCTTCTTTCGTGATGGGATACTGAATGGCCATGTCCTCCAGAGACGGGTCTTGGAAGATGACGAAGGGAGGCAGTCCGTTCTGCTTGGCAATGGTCTTGCGCAGGTCTTTCAGCAAGGCGAAGAGGGTCTTGTCGGCGCCGCCGTCTTTGTTGGCACCCATTGCGGCCATGGTCTCTGGGTCGTCGTCGTCGGAGTTCTCATAGTCGTGGTCTTTGACCAACATAATGCTGAAAGGCTTCTTGATGAAGTTCTTGCCTTCTTTGGTGATTTTCAGGATACCGTAGTTCTCAATGTCTTTCGACAGCAGCTTGTTGACCAAAGCCTGACGGATGACGGCGGTCCAATATTTGTCGTCGTGTTCGTCGCCCGCACCGAAGAACTCGTTGTTTTCCTGCTTGGCGGCCTTGATGTCGCCAGTGAGCTTGCCGGCAAGCAACTCGGCGATGTGTTTGGTCTTGAAGAGCTGTTTGGTGTCTTCCACGGCTTCGAGAACAAGCTTGAGGTCTTCCTTGCCGTCGAATTTCTCCTTGGGGAAACGACAGTTGTCACATGAGCCACAGTTTTCTTTGTTGTATTCCTCGCCGAAATAGTGGAGAAGGAGTTTGTGCCGACAAACGGCTGATTCTGCGTATGTTACGGTTTCATTTAGCAGCTCGCGTGCGATTTCTTGTTCAGCGACGTTCTTGCCTTTGTTGAACTTCTCCAATTTGTGGATGTCCTCGTAGTCATAGAAAGCGATGCAGTTGCCTTCGCCACCGTCGCGACCGGCGCGCCCCGTCTCCTGATAGTAGCCTTCAAGGCTTTTGGGGATGTCGTGGTGGATGACAAAACGCACGTCAGGCTTGTCGATGCCCATGCCGAAGGCGATGGTGGCTACGATGACATCGACTTCTTCCATGAGGAACTTGTCTTGGTTCTCCTTACGGGTTTGGCTGTCGAGCCCAGCGTGGTAGGGTAGGGCGCGGATGCCGTTGACGACAAGCGTCTCTGCCAGTTCCTCCACCTTCTTGCGGCTGAGGCAGTACACGATGCCCGACTTGCCCGGGTTCTGCTTGATGTATTTGATTATGTCTTTGATGACGTCTTTGGTCTTCGGACGTACCTCATAATAAAGGTTGGGTCGGTCGAACGACGACTTAAATACCTTGGCATCCATGATGTCCAGATTCTTCATGATGTCGTTCTGCACCTTGACGGTTGCCGTAGCTGTCAGTGCGATGATGGGGAGGTTGTCGCCTATGGCGTTGATGATGGGGCGTAGGCGGCGATATTCAGGACGGAAGTCGTGGCCCCATTCCGAGATGCAGTGTGCCTCGTCGACGGCTACAAACGAAATCTTAAGGCCACGAAGGAACTCGGCCGTCTCGTCTTTGGTGAGCGACTCGGGAGCCACATAAAGTAGCTTGGTCTTACCGCTCTTCAGGTCTTCCTTCACCTCAAGCAGCTCTGCTTTCGAGAGTGAAGAGTTCATTACATGGGCGATGCCAATGTCGGTGCCGAAGTTGCGGATCATGTCGACTTGGTTCTTCATCAAGGCAATGAGCGGAGAGACGACGATAGCCGTGCCTTTCGACAATAATGCCGGTAGTTGGTAGCACAATGATTTGCCACCGCCCGTAGGCATCAATACGAAGGTGTTGTTGCCGCCAAGGATGCTTTTGATGATCTCCTCTTGGTTCCCCTTGAATTGGTCGAAACCGAAAACATTCTTCAGTAGCTTGTGTATCGCCTGATCTTCTTTTTTTGCCATAAGTTCCTCCTTTTGGTATATTCCAATTTTTTGTGTTATTTTGCAATCTCTTTCGAAAGAATGCGTTTTCACATAGGGATAGTTATTTCCCTTGATGCAAAGACAAAGTTATAGTTTTTATATCATTCGGAGCAAGAAAAAGCGAGAAAAAAATGAAAAAAAATGACGCAATTATAGAATTGGCTACTCAAATTATTGAAAATGAATCTAATGCAATCATTGGATTGAAACGTCAAATCAATGATGATTTTCGAGATACAGTGGATTTGATGCTTGAAAACAAAGGAAATCTGGTCTTTTCGGGCATCGGGAAGAGTGCCATCATAGCTCAAAAGATTGTGGCAACGATGAATTCGACGGGTTCTTCGGCCGTTTTCATGCATGCTGCTGATGCCATCCATGGCGATTTGGGCATCATCCGTGAGGGTGATATTGTGGTCATTTTGTCAAAAAGTGGAGAGACACCTGAGATCAAGATGCTGATTCCGCTCATCAAATTGAGAGGCAATAAAATTGTGGCCATGGTGGGCAATCCTCAGTCGTATCTGGCGCAGCAGGCCGATCATGTGTTGGATGTGAGCGTCAGCGATGAGGCCATCCCCAACAGCCTTGCTCCGACCAGCAGCACCACGGCTCAGTTGGTGATGGGTGATGTGCTCGCATTAATATTAATGAGGTGCCGAGGTTTCTCCACTGATGATTTTGCCAAGCTTCATCCAGGCGGTGCCTTGGGTAAGCAGCTCTATCTTCGCGTGAGGGATTTGTATGTCAAAAACGAACGTCCTGAGGTGGGACCCAATGACAATTTGACCCGTGTTATCATCGAAATGACCCACAAACGCTTGGGCGCTACAGTGGTGTGCGATGGTGAACAAGTGTTGGGTATCATCACCGATGGCGACCTGCGCCGTATGCTGATGAATTGCCCTGATATCGAGCATGTGAAGGCAAGCCAAATCATGACCTCTGCCCCAAAGACTATTGAGGAAGATGCTTTAGTTGTCGACGCATTGCATATGATGCGACACAACAGCATCACGCAATTGCCTGTGATTCATGACGGCAAATATTTGGGTATCATTCATTTGCATGATATTTTAAAGGAAGGAATCTTTTAACTTTTAACCATCAACTTTCAACTATGAAATTAAGGACGGAACATTTGGTGAAGAAATACGGGCAGCGCACCGTTGTCAATGATGTCGACATCGAGGTTGAGCAAGGACAGATTGTTGGCTTGCTGGGCCCTAACGGAGCGGGTAAGACGACCACTTTTTACATGGTGGTGGGACTTATCAAACCTTATTCTGGCAAAGTTTTCCTTGATGAAAAAGACATTTCGGGCCTTCCAATGTACAAGAGGGCGCAGGAAGGCATTGGCTATCTTGCCCAGGAAGCCTCCGTGTATCGCCAGATGAGCGTGGAAGATAACATTATTTCTGGGATGCAGTTCAAGAAAGGCATGACGAAGGAGATGCAAAACAAGAAGTTGGAGGAGCTCTTGGATGAGTTTGGGTTGCAGCATGTGCGTAAGAGTAACGGCATCCAATTGTCAGGTGGTGAGCGACGTCGAACCGAAATCGCAAGGGCTTTGGCAGTCGATCCCAGCTTTATTTTGTTGGATGAACCTTTTGCGGGTGTCGACCCTATCGCTGTCGAAGATATCCAGCGTATTATCTTTAAATTGAAGAGAAAAAACATCGGAGTGCTTATCACCGACCATAATGTGCATGAGACATTAAGCATCACAGACCGTGCCTATCTGCTCTTTGATGGTAAAGTGCTGATGTCGGGTTCGCCCGAGCAGCTGGCTGCCGACGAACACGTCCGCGAAGTCTATCTTGGACATAATTTCATTTTACACAAGAAGGAGATGTGAGGATTAGGCAAGTGTTGAAAATATAAGAGTTTTGCTTGATAAACTACTCTGTCTTCTCTGCAAAGAAAATCGAAAGCAAAACATAGAACATCATCACGAAGGGTAAAGAAATCCATTTGAAAATCACAAAACTGGTGATGGTGACAAGCAGGAAAATCCATCTCACCTCGTTGCCATTCCATTTCGCTGACTTCATCTTGAAAGAGAAGAAACGCAGACGGCTCACCATCATGAACGAGAAGATGAGTGCGATGCCGAGGCAGGCCCAATAGCTTAAGACTCCGTCTTTGAGATGGTGGACTTGGCTGAGTGCCAAGGGCAAGGAAGCGATGAAGATGGCCATGCCAGGAGCGGGAATACCGCGGAAAGTGGTCTTTTGTGTGCTGTCAATGTTGAATTTAGCCAAACGGATGGCCGAAAACACTGGCAACAGAAATGCCAAGCAAGGTAACATATTGATGCCCGCGATGCACCATTGCGGCAAATCGAATGAGCGGCTCATCAGCCAATACATGATGAATCCCGGTGCCACTCCGAAAGAGACCACATCTGAGAGGGAGTCCAAGTCGGCGCCGATGGGGGAGTGGGCATGGAGCAAGCGTGCGGCAAAACCGTCCAAGAAGTCGAAAAGCCCAGCCACGAAAATCATGATGGCTGCCTTGACGGGCATGTTATGGGTGAGAAACAAGATGGACAGGCATCCCGAAACGAGATTGCCACAGGTGATGGCGTTGGGAATATGTTGCTTGAGGTGCATGGGGTTACAGTTTTATTGCCACAAAGGTAGTTATTTTTTCTGAACGCTCCGATTGCTTGCAAGAAAAGCATTATTTTTGCAAGAATTTTGATTTTATCATGCAACATCAGTTTTATTCTTTACAGGAAGTTTCGGAAATCGTTAACGGAAAACTGGTTGGCGAGGAACAGGATTGGAACATCAGCGACTTGCTCATCGACAGCCGTCATCTGGTGGACCCGCATCAGGCCTTGTTTTTTGCTTTGAAAAGTGCCCGCAACGATGGACACAAATACATTGCTGAGCTTTATGATAAGGGCGTGCGAGCTTTCGTGGTGAACAAACTGCCTGAAATCGCTTGTCCCGAAGCCGTTTTTATTGTTGTTCCTGATACACTCAAGGCTTTGCAGTCGCTCGCTGCCTATCATCGTCGTCAGTTTGACATCCCTGTCATCGGCATTACAGGCAGCAATGGCAAGACCATCGTCAAGGAATGGCTTTACCAAATGCTCAGCCCTGACTACAACATCGTTCGCAGCCCCAAGAGCTACAACTCGCAGGTGGGTGTGCCGCTCTCCGTTTGGCAGATGAACCAAGCCAACACGTTGGGTATTTTCGAGGCTGGAATTTCCGAGCCCGACGAGATGATGAGCCTTCAGGACATTATCCGTCCGACCATCGGGGTGTTTACCAACATCGGTCAGGCACACGATGAGAATTTCATTAACCGAGTGCAGAAAGCGGGCGAGAAGCTGAACCTGTTTACCAAAACCAAACAGTTGGTGTATTGTATGGATTATTCTGACATACAACAGGTTGTCATTCGGTCGGGGATGGCTTCAAAGGTGAAACTCTTCACTTGGAGTCGTAAGTTCGAGGAGGCCGACTTGTTTGTCAGCGAAATAACGAAAAGCGAGAAAACTGCGACGATTGTTTGCACATATCATGGAGAGAATCTATCGTTTACGATTCCTTTCGCCGACAAAGCTTCCGTCGAAAATGCCATCCACTGCATTGCCGTTGGATTGCTTATGCAGCTGAAGCCGGAGGTCATCGCAGAGAGAATCAAGTCTCTGGTTTCCATCGCTATGCGTCTTGAAATCAAGGCAGGCATCAACAACTGCACCATCATCAACGACTACTATAACTCCGACATCAACTCCTTGGCCATCGCTTTGGACGTGATGCGTCATCAGCACCAACACCGCCATCATACCGTCATCTTGTCCGACATCCTACAAAGTGGCCGCAATGAAATGGATCTGTATGCAGAGATTGCACAACTGCTTAAGAATAAAGGTGTTGATATGTTGATTGGCATCGGTGAGGCGCTTACGCGTCAAGCCAGCAAGTTCGAGATGGAGACTTATTTTTATAAGAATGTTCCGGATTTCTTGGCGCAGTTCCCCTTCTCGAAGTTCAACAACCAAACCATCCTGCTGAAGGGCGCCCGTGCCTTTGAGTTTGAACAGATTGGCATGGAGTTGCAAGAGAAGGCACACGAAACCGTATTGGAAATCAACTTCAACCATTTGGTCAGCAATCTCAACTATTTCCGCTCCAAGATTAAGTCCGAGACCAAACTTATGGTGATGGTGAAAGCTTTTGGCTATGGCAGCGGCAACTTGGAGGTTTCCAATATCTTGCAATTCCATAATGTTGATTATCTGACGGTTGCTTTCGCTGATGAGGGCGTTGAACTGCGCCGTGCGGGTATCAACTTACCCATCATGGTGATGAGTCCAGAGGTGAACAGCTACGACAATATCATCAAATATCATCTTGAACCAGAGGTGTTCAGTTTCCGTAATTTGGAGTTCATCGAGAAGGCGATGGAGAACATGGCTTTGCCCGAGGCGCATCCGCTGAATGTCCACATCAAACTCGACACGGGCATGCACCGTTTGGGCTTCTCCAACGCCGAGTTACCTGAACTGATAAGTCGTATTAAAGCCAATCCCATGATGCACGTAAGGAGTGTGTTCTCGCATTTGGCCACTGCCGACAACCCGGCTGAGGATGATTTCACCTTGAGTCAAATCCATAACTTCGAGGAGGGTAGCCGTATGATTGTTGAGGCTTTTCCTAATGCTTTACGACATATCTTGAACACGGCAGGTATCACGCGTTTTCCGCAATACCAGTTCGACATGGTGCGTTTGGGTATCGGTTTGTATGGTGTGCCCACCTGTGAGGCCGACAGAGGCATGTTGCAGACGGTGGTTTCGCTCAAGACGACGATCAACCAGATTAAGCATATCCCAGCGGGCGACAGCATTGGATACAACCGTCATGGTCGCGCTGAGCACGACATGCGCATCGGTATTGTGCCCATCGGCTATGCCGACGGCCTTTCACGTTTGTTAGGCAATGGCAACGGCACCTTCTACGTCCATGACATGCCCGTGAAGATTGTAGGCGACATTTGCATGGACATGTGCATGCTCGACTTGACTGATGTGGAAGCCAAAGAGGGTGATACCGTGGTTATCTTCGATGCCGAGCACGATATCAACGACATCGCTAAGGCTTGTCAGACGATTCCATACGAAGTAATGACACGTGTCTCGCAACGCGTGAAGCGGGTTTACTATCAGGAGTAAACGTAATTATTCAACATCGAAAGAAACGAAAAAACCGAAAAGACATCTTTTTGTGTCCTTTCGGTTTTTTCGATGTTTGTCATTTTTGGTCGGTTCTTCGACCCTTCGATGGGCCTCAGGGACCGCAGGCTTAGGGACCTTATCGCTTAACCGTTCAATGCCTCAGCGCCGCCCACGATATCAATCAGTTCGTTGGTGATGACGTTTTGGCGGGCTTTGTTGTATTGGATCTTCAGCTCTTGTGACAGTTGGTCGGCATTGTCGCTGGCGATGTGCATGGCGGTCATGCGGGCACCATGTTCTGCCGTTAACGTGTCGAGCATGACGGAGTAGAAGTTGGTGCGAATGACTTTTGGAATCAAGTCGTTGACGAAGGTTTCCTTGTCGGGTTCCACGATGTAATCCAACGTAGTGCCGTCGCTTTGTGCCACGGTTTTCAGCGGTAGCATCACCTCGCGACTGGGCACTTGCACGCCAGCGTTCTTGAAGTGGTTGAACACCAACTCCACACGGTCTACCTTCTTGCTGAGGAACAGATCGACCATCATATCGCTAATCTCCATGGCCAAATCGTACGACATGCTCTCGGCCAAAGGTGCAAACTGTTTCTCCACCTTGATGCCGAACTTCTTGGTGTAGTCGCTGATTTTCTTGCCGACGAGGAATACCATAATATTCTCTGCACCCAATTTCTCGGCATATTCGTCGTAGACCTGTTTGAAGAGTTTGCAGATGCTGGAGTTGTAAACCCCACATAGGCCGCTGCTCGACGAGAAGGCCATCAGTGCGACTTTCTTCACTTCGCGGTGCTCTGCCAGCGGGATGCTGACCTCACCTTCGAGGGAGCCGAGGTAATTGGAAAGGGCCTCGCTCAACTTGTTTTTGTAAGGCAAAAACCGCGTTGTGATGCCTTCGGTCTTCTTCAACTTGGCTGCCGAAACCATCTTCATCGCACTCGTGATTTTCTGTGTCGAGGCGACAGAGACGATTCTAGCCCGTATTTCTTTTAGTGATGCCATTCTTTTTAAATTATGAATTATGAATTAAGAATGATGAATGAAGGGCGAAACCCAACAACGCATTGCGCAATTCTACATTCTGCATTCTGCATTCTACATTCAGCATTCAGCATTATCCATTAAAGTGTTCACTCAAATTCAAAGCTTCCTCCTTCAAGACAGCCTTGATGTCATCATCGATCTTGCCGGCTTTCAGCTGATTCATCACGTCCTTATGTTTCACCTCCATGATGTCGAGGAACTGTTTCTCAAATTCCAGCACCTTGTTCTCAGGTACTTTGCTCAACAGACCGTTGGTGCCGCAGAAGATAATGGCCACCTGTTTCTCGACGGGCATGGGTGCATATTGTGGCTGTTTCAGCAGTTCCACATTCTTGCGGCCCTTGTCCAGGATAGCTAAGGTGGCAGCATCGAGTTCAGCACCGAACTTTGAGAAGGCTTCCATCTCACGGAATTGGGCTTGGTCGAGTTTTAGGGTACCAGCCACCTTCTTCATCGACTTGATTTGGGCATTACCACCCACACGCGACACCGAGATACCGACGTTGATAGCGGGACGGATACCGGCATTGAACAGACTGGTTTCCAAGAAAATCTGTCCGTCGGTGATGGAGATGACGTTGGTCGGGATATAAGCCGACACGTCGCCTGCTTGCGTTTCGATGATAGGCAATGCCGTGATGCTGCCGCCGCCTTTCACGATGCTCTTGATGCTGTCGGGCAGGTCGTTCATTTGGCGTGCCACATCGTCATTCTTGATGATCTTGGCGGCACGCTCCAAAAGACGGCTGTGGAGGTAGAAGATGTCGCCAGGATAAGCCTCACGTCCCGGGGGACGGCGCAGAATCAGTGACACTTCACGGTAAGCCACGGCTTGTTTCGAGAGGTCGTCGTAGATGATAAGTGCGTGACGGCCCGTGTCGCGGAAATACTCGGCGATGGCGCAGCCAGCGTATGGGGCGTAGAACTGCATGGCGGCAGGGTCGGAGGCGGTGGCACTGACCACGATGGTGTAGTCCATGGCGCCATATTGCTCCAAGGTCTTCACAAGGTTGGCCACAGTGGAGCCTTTCTGACCCACAGCGACATAGATACAGTACACTGGGTCGCCGTTCTTGAAGTTCTCCTTTTGGTTGATGATGGTATCGATGGCGATGGCAGTCTTACCCGTCTGACGGTCGCCGATGATGAGCTCACGTTGGCCGCGGCCGATGGGAATCATGGCGTCGACGGCCTTAAGACCTGTTTGCAACGGTTGGTTCACGGGTTGGCGGAAGATGACACCAGGAGCCTTGCGTTCCAGCGGCATCTCGTAGGTCTTGCCTTGGATGGGACCCTTTCCGTCGATAGGTTGGCCGAGACCGTTGACAACACGCCCCAGCATTCCTTCACCGGCAAGGACGCTGGCAATGTGCTGGGTGCGCTTCACCGTCTCGCCTTCCTTGATGCCCTCGGTAGGACCGAGCAGCACCACACCGACGTTGTCTTCCTCAAGGTTGAGCACCACGCCCATGGTACCGTTCTCGAACTCGACGAGCTCGTTCGACTGCACCTTGTCGAGGCCGTAGACGTGCGCCACACCGTCGCTCACTTGCAGCACCTTGCCAATCTCCTCGAACTGAACCTTGTTGCTCATATTCTGGAGCTGCATCTGCAGGATGCTTGATATTTCACTTGGTTTGATGTTTGCCATTTATGTTGAATTGTTGATTGTTTAATCGTTTAATTGTTGGGCTGTTAGCTTTTTGCTATTAACTTGGCAGCAACTAAGCTAACAGCTAAGAGCTTTTCAGCTTGTTTTTCAGCGCGTTAAGCTGTCCAGCCACGCTGGCGTCCATTCTCGTGTTCTCGATGTCGAGGATGAAGCCGCCGATGAGGCTCGGGTCGATTTTGACTTCCATCTCAGCATCGGCATCAAAGGTCCGCTTGATGAAGGCCTTGATTTTTTCGTACGAGGACTCCGACAGTTCGGTGGCGGTGGTGACGTGTGTACTCAAGATGCTGTGCTTCTCGCGGTACATCTCCATGTATTTCATGGCGATGAAGAACATTTTGTCCTCGCGTTTCTGGTCAACCACGAAGGTGATGAACTGCTTCAACGTTTCGTGCAGCGGTTCTCCCATGGCCATTTCCATCAGTTTCACCTTCTCTTCTTGTGCCACGATGGGGTCGGCCAGCACCTCGTTGAACTGGGCGATGGCCAATAGGTAATTGTGGGCAAAGCGTGTCAAGCCGTCGTAAACGGCTTCTTCACAATGCTGTTCCTGAGCCAATTGGAACAAAGCCCGTGCGTATCTTACCGATATCCTTCCGTTATCCATAGCTTAGGCCTGAATCTGGGTTGGGTTGTTCTTGAGCAGCTGCTCGATATAGTCATTTTGTGCCTTTTTGTCGCTCAGTTCGCGTTGCAAGAGCTTTTCGGCGATGTCGACGCTGAGGGCGATGACTTCGTTTTTAATCTGTGCCATGGCTTCGGCTTGCTCCTTCTCAATCTTCAGGCGAGCATCGGCCACAATCTTTTCGGCTTCTTGCCTTGCCTGTGTCTTCGCCTCTTCGATGAGTTGGGTCTTCAGGTCCTGGCTCTCCTTCATGATTTTGATTTGCTCGGCCTGTGCTGCCGCCATGGTCTCTTGCCGTTTCTGCTCGATGCCGGCAAGGGCTTTGTTGGCTTCATCAGCGGCCAACAGCGATTCGGAGATATGGGCGTTGCGTTGCTCGACGGCCCCCATGATCATCGGCCAGCCCGCCTTCGCCAAGATGACAAAGACGATGAGGAAGGCGATGAGCATCCATATCACTAGTCCACTTTCGGGAAGAAATAAATCCATCTTTTATTTGTTTAATCGTTGATTGTTTAATCGTTGATTGTTGACGCGTGACTTCGGGACTCCGGGACTTGGGGACGTTTTCTCGTCCCGCAGTCTCGTAGTCCCGTAGTCTCTTGTCTTTGATTAGCCGAGGACGGCCAACACGCAGACGACGATGGCGAACAGGGTTGCACCTTCGACGAGAGCGCCAGCGATGATCATACCGGATTGGATTTTACTGGCGGCTTCGGGCTGGCGGGCCATGGCTTCCATGGCTGACTGACCGATTCTACCAATGCCGATTGCGGCACCGATCACTGCGACAGCAGCTGCAATAGCGGCCAGACCTGGCACGTACGATACAGCTTCAAGGATGGTTGATAATAACATGATTTTTAAAGTTTAAGTGTTTATTTGTTTGATTTAAAGATTTAATATTCAATATTCAAAATTCAAAGATTCAAAATTCATCATTCTGCATTCATCATTCATAATTCATCATTCATAATTCATCATTCTGCATTCCTCATTCGTGTTCCGGTTCGTGTTGTGCCATTCCAATAAATAAGGATGACAATATGGTGAAGACGTAGGCCTGGATGTAGGCGACCAGCAGCTCCAGCGCCGTCATGAAGATGGTCATGAAGATGGAGACGATACTCATCACGCCACCCATGCCCGCTCCGTACATGCCACCGATGATGAAGATGAGCGCCATCAGCACCATGATGACAATGTGGCCAGCGAGAATGTTGGCGAACAAACGGACCATGAGTGCGAAGGGCTTGGTGATGGTGGAGATGAGCTCGATGATGGGCATCAGCGGGAAGGCTTTCAGGAATATAGGTACGTCGGGCCAAAGGATGTCTTTCCAATAATGCTTGTTGCCGAACACATTCACGAAGAAATAGGTCAGCAGGGCCAGCACCACGGTGATGCTCAGGTTGCCCGTCACATTGGCTCCGAAGGGGAAGAACGGGATGAGGCCGAACAGGTTGGCGAAGAAGATGAAGAAGAACACCGTCAGAAGATAAGGCGCGAATTTCTTCACTTTCTTATCGGGGATGTTGGGCCGGATGATGCCGTCCAACACGGTATAGGTGAGCCATTCCACCAGACCTTGGTACTTGGTAGGCTTAGCCATCGGGTCTTTCTTGTACTTGTGCGCGGCTGGCAGGAAGAAAGCCAACAGAAAGATGACGACGAGGAAGATGCCGAAGGCGTTCTTGGTGAAGGAGATGTCGAAGGGGCGCGAGAGGCTACCGTCGGCTTTCACTTCGACCAGCTTGCCCGGGTATTTGTCGGCATTGATAGGCGAAATGTAGAAGTTGGCGCCGTTGTGGTTGAAGGTCTCGCCCTCCTTCAGCTCGCAGACGTGCTTCGAGGAGAAGCAGTGCCAACTGCCACCGTCCTTGCACTTGACGATGACGGGTAGCCACACGCAGACGGGGTGCTCATGGATTTCCGTGATATGGAAGCAATAGCTGTCGCCCGTGTGGCCAAAGATGAACGATTTGGCGTCGAACTTCTCCTTCGCAGGCTCTTCGGCTTCCTGCGCGATGCTTCGGCTTGGTGTGAGCGTCAGCAGCGCGAGGAAAAGGATTAGGATACTATGTTTCAAAACATTTCTCATGCTTTGTCTTCTTTGTTCAGATTCTTGATATAATGGTTGTAGACCCAGGTTTCCGTTACCAGCGCAATGAGGTAGGTGGAGGCTGTGATAATGACAAAAACCTTGCTGCTTTCCTTGACGAAGAGGATGTAAAGGACCAAAATGGCTATGGTGAGCACCAGCTTGATGCCTTTGTAGACCAGCAGCCATGTGAGCTTGTTTGGGTGCTCGTCCACGTTCTTCTTCATCAGGTGGCAATAGAAGGCACCCAAGATCATGAAGAGGTTGGGTCCTGTGATCATCCAGTTGTTCCACCAGGGCTTGTCGGCGAAGAAACAGAGCAGGATGCCGTCGAGCACGAGGCAGAGCAGCAAGAAGACCGCAAGGTATTTTGTCAATACATCCTTTTTCATAACTCTACGCAGATGGTCAGGTGGTTGTCGTGGTTCTCGGTGAAGCCGCCCTTGATGGCAAACTCTTGATGCTCTCCTTTGGCATCGGTGAGGCTGACTTTGCCGGCCTCAAGGATAGCGACGATGGCGGCATGGTGCTCAAGCAGGGTGAAAGGTCCCATCTTGCTCGGCACGGTGACGGAACTGGCCTCGCCTTCAAACAAGGTATCGCTCGGTGATATGATTTCTACTTTCATTTCACCTTATTATTAATTGGCGTTGGCGTTCTTGAGGAGTTCTTCGCCCTTGGCGATGGCATCGTCGATGGTGCCCACCAGGTTGAAGGCGGCCTCAGGATATTGGTCGACCTCGCCGTCCATGATCATGTTGAAGCCTTTGATGGTCTCCTCGATCGGCACCATCACGCCCTTCAGGCCGGTGAATTGTTCGGCGACGTGGAAAGGCTGCGACAGGAAACGTTGCACACGGCGAGCGCGGTGGACGACAATCTTGTCCTCTTCCGATAGCTCCTCCATACCGAGGATGGCGATGATGTCCTGCAGCTCCTTGTTGCGTTGCAGCAACTGGATGACGCGCTGCGCGGTGTTGTAGTGCTTCTCACCGATGATATTCGGGTCGAGGATGCGCGAGGTGGAGTCGAGCGGGTCAACGGCAGGGTAGATACCCAACTCGGCAATCTTACGGCTCAACACGGTGGTGGCATCCAAGTGCGAGAAGGTGGTGGCAGGTGCAGGGTCGGTCAAGTCGTCGGCAGGGACGTAGATGGCCTGCACTGAGGTGATGGACCCGTTCTTGGTCGAAGTGATACGCTCCTGCATCTGACCCATCTCCGTGGCCAAGGTGGGTTGATAACCCACAGCCGAAGGCATACGGCCCAACAGAGCCGACACCTCTGAACCAGCTTGCGTGAAACGGAAGATGTTGTCGATGAAGAGCAGGATGTCGCTCACGCCATCGCCTTGGTTGTCGCGGAACGACTCGGCCACGGTCAAGCCCGACAAAGCCACGCTAACACGTGCTCCAGGCGGCTCATTCATCTGACCGAACACCAAGGTGGCCTGCGAGGTGGCTAAGGCTTTCTTGTCGATTTTCGAGAGGTCCCAGTCGCCTTCTTCCATGGCCTTGACAAAGGCGTCACCATACTTAATGATGCCGGATTCAATCATCTCACGGAGCAGGTCGTTACCTTCACGGGTACGCTCGCCCACGCCAGTGAACACCGAGTAGCCGTTGTAGCCTTTGGCGATGTTGTTGATGAGTTCCATGATGAGCACGGTCTTTCCCACGCCTGCGCCGCCAAAGAGGCCGATTTTACCGCCTTTCAGGTAGGGCTCCAACAGGTCGATGACCTTGATGCCAGTGAAAAGCACCTCTTTCGAGGTGGCCAAGTCTTCATACTTGGGCGGTTCGCGGTGGATAGGGTATTCCGTCGAGCGGTCGAGGTTGCCGATGCCGTCGATGGCGTCGCCCGTCACGTTGAGCAAACGGCCTTTGATTTGACCGCCGATGGGGATGGAGATGGGCTTGCCCAATAGATTGACCTCCATGCCGCGCATGAGGCCGTCGGTGGAGTCCATGGCGATGGTGCGCACCGAGTCCTCACCGATGTGCTGCTGGCATTCCAAAACCACGCGTTTGCCGTTGGGCCTGACAACCTCAAGGGCATCGTGGATTTTCGGGAGATCGGCTTCGCCGTTCTCAAAGTAGACGTCAACCACGGGGCCGATAATCTGTGTGATAGTTCCTTTTGACATGTTGTATCTGTGTTGTTTTTATTTCTTGAAAATCAAACGGCAAATTTATCAAATATTATTTTCCGTTCCGCAGAATTTGATAAAAAAGGAAAAAAAAGTCCCGAAAAGGTATTTCGATTCTTTGACATCAGTTTTTTTTGGGGTTTCTCTTTTTTTTCAAGAAGGGATTCCCTAATTTTGCCCCCTGATTTCAAAAGCAAAAACTAAACAAAGCAACACATATAAATTTATGCAAGACAAACTGCAAGAATTGACCGACAAGCTCTATAAGGAAGGCTTGTCGAAGGGAAAACATGACGGTGAGGAACTCGTGCAAAAGGCCCAGGCTGAGGCCGACCGCATCGTGGCCTATGCTAAAGTTCAAGCCGATCACATCATCGCCCAAGCTAACAAAGAGGCTGAGGAACTGAAGACTAAGGTGACCGCTGATGTGAAAATGGCCGCCACGCAGAGCATCGCCGTGACGAAACAGGAAATCGAAAAGATGCTGGTGACCAAGGCTGCCACTGAAGGCGTAAAAGCCAATATGAGCAATGCCGCTTTCGTCAAGGAGCTGATTGCCAGTGTTGTGAAAGCTTTTAACCCGCAGAATGCATCGCCTGTCGACCTCGACCTAATCCTCCCTGAAGCCTTGAAGGCCGAGGTGGAGCCTTTCGTGAAGAACGAAATCGCCAAGCAATTCAAGGGCGAGGTAAAGGTGGACTACTCCAAGAAGATGAACGGCGGCTTCAAAGTTTCGCCCAAGGAAGGCGGCTACATGTTGCAGTTCACCGATGAGGAGTTCACACAACTTATCGCCAACTACCTGCGTCCCGCCACCAAGAAAATCCTCTTCGGCTGATGGATAACTATGTCTATATCGTGGCCGGCTTGCCGGAACTAACCTCGGGCTTTGAGAACACGGGCTTCAATTATGCCGCTGTGAAGGAGTCCATCATGGAGCTGCTTTCCGAGAAAGACCAACAACTGGTCGAACTCATGGAGGAAGGCTTCAACGAGGATACACTCAATGCCGAGTTTTATGACAAAGCCTCCAAGAGCAAGAACCGTTTCATCCGTGAGTACTTCGACTTCGACGGTCGTCTGCGCAACATGAAGGTGAACTACTTGGCCAAACGCCTTGGCAAGAAAGGGGAGGACTATGTAGTGGAACTGCCCGAGGCCGACTTTGAGGAAGCCAAGCAGATTGAGGAAATCCTTGCCGATGCCGACTTCGTGGAACGCGAGCAAAAGATGGACGAACTGAAATGGGAAAAAGCCTCTGATATCGCCCGCATGGACTACTTCAACATGAACGCCATCCTTGCCTTTATGGTGAAAGCGAAAACCGTCCAACGTTGGGCTGAGCTTGACGCTGCCAAGGGACAGGAGATGTTCAAGAAACTGGTTCAGGAGATTAGAGGCACGAGTGCGAATCTGGATTTAAGTGGAGGAGGAAAAATATAGGTAAAAAAGCTTATATTTGCGAATTATAAGTAAAAAAGCTTATATTTGCGAATTATAAGTAAAAAAGCTTATATTTGCAGGCTGTAAGTATAACATAATTGATGAAAAACAAGATGCCAAACGCAACGATTTCAGCTGACATTGTCTCTTCCACTTCGCTAAGTGTGGAAGAATTGACTCTTTTACAGTCGGATATTCGGCATTTCTTGGATGAGTTGTCGGTGAACTCTCAAGGAAGTGACTGGGGACGATTGTTCAAAGGTGATTCGGTTGAAATCTTCTTGTTTGACCCTCATAAGGCTCTTAGAATTGCATTATTATTAAAAGCATTGGTGAAAAAAGCACCTGTTTCGCTAAAATCAAATAAAAATGCAAAAAGAAGCTTGTTTAGGAAATATGGTATTAGGTTAGCTGTTGGTGTTGGAGAAATGCGTGTTGCTGACCAAAAAAACGATATTTTGGATGGAGAGGCCATCTACAATTCAGGAAGGTTGTTGGAGAGCCAGAAAAAAACAACAAAGGATAAACCTTCCATTAAGCGGAGCTTGTTTTTTGGTTCCAAAGATGCTGGTCTAAGCTCACAAATGGATGTGATATTAGGATTGTTGGATGCTATTCTAAAAGAAATGACGATTCGTCAAAGTGAAATCTTGTATTATAAGTTGTTGGGCGCTAATGAAGAAGAAATAGCATCGAAATTATCTATAAAGCAATCTGCTGTAAATCAACAGAGTAATTCGTTTAGTTGGTCCTCAATAGAATCCGCCGTAAACTATTTTGAAAAACTGAACTTCGAACAATGATGTGCAAACTCCTCATATTGCAACTCTTGGCGCACCTTGTCAGCGACTTCTACTTGCAAACGGAGAAATCCTGCAAGAGCAAGGCCGACAGTGCGTTCAAGTCGGGGCATTTGTACATTCATGTGTTGATTACCTTCGCCTGCGCTTGGCTGTTCTCGCTGAACGTGGGATATTGGTGGGCTGCTTCGCTGATTGCGGCGTTGCACCTTATTATTGATGGCTTGAAGTCGGTTTGCAAGAATTTAAAAGGTGCGTTCTTCATTGACCAGTTGCTGCATGTGGCGGTCATTGTCGCGGCAGTAATGTTATTTAATAAGGTAAGTACGATTGCGTTGCCAACATGGTTGCCTGAAACGAAGGTGCTGCTGTGGGTTGTGGCATTCGTGTTTTGCCTGCGTCCAGCCAACTTCTTCATCCAGAACATCTTCAAGGAAGCAAAAATTTCTATTCCTGACAGCGGAAAAGAGCAGAGTTTGCCCAATGCTGGTCGTGTGATCGGCAATGTTGAAAGGATGCTTACACTGGTATTTGTCATGTTGGGGCAATATGAAGCCATTGGTTTTCTCTTGGCCGCCAAGTCGCTGCTGAGATTTAGGGAAACAGATACGGTGAAGTCGGAATACGTTTTGGTCGGCACTTTGTTGAGTTTCGGCTTTGCGATTTTGATGGGCGTCGCTGTGAAATTAGTAATTGAATCAAATATAAACACTTGGATCATAAAATCTTAAATCTTAAATTTTGAATTTTGAATTTTGAATCTTTGAATATTGAATCTTAAATTATGAATACTACAGGAAAAGTTACAGGAATCATTGCAAACCTCGTCACTGTGGAGGTGGACGGCTCTGTGGCACAGAATGAAATCTGCTTCATCGACTTGGACGGTACCAAGCTGATGGCAGAGGTCATCAAGGTGAACGGGAACAAGGCTTCCGTGCAGGTGTTTGAGAGCACCCGTGGCCTCCAGATCGGCGACCCGGTGGAATTCCAAGGCTACATGCTTGAGGTGACCTTGGGACCTGGTTTGCTTTCGAGCAACTTCGATGGCCTGCAGAACAACCTTGCCACCATGACGGGTGTGTTTCTGAAACGCGGTGAATACACCAAGGCCCTCGACGAAGAGAAACTTTGGGACTTCACGCCTCTCGCCAAGGCTGGACAACAGGTCGTTGCCGCCGACTGGTTGGGCGAAGTCAAAGAAGGCTGGCTGCCCCACAAAATCATGGTACCGTTCAGTTTCAAGGGTACTTTCACGGTGAAGTCGGTGGCCAAAGCCGGTCAATACAAGATTACCGACACCATCGCCACGCTGACTAACAGCGAAGGCGAGGAGGTGAAGGTGAACATGACCCAGAAATGGCCCGTCAAGGTTGCCGTGGGTGGCTACGTCGAGAAGCCACGTCCCTTCAAGGTGATGGAGACGGGTGTGCGTACCATCGACACACTGAATCCCATCGCCGAAGGCGGCACGGGCTTCATCCCAGGACCTTTCGGCTGCGGCAAGACCGTGCTGCAACACGCCCTCGCCGAGCAAGCTGATGCTGACATCATCATCATGGCAGCTTGCGGTGAGCGTGCCAACGAGGTCGTGGAGATTTTCACCGAGTTCCCCGAACTGAAGGACAAACACACGGGTCGCAGCCTGATGGAGCGTACCATCATCATCTGCAACACCTCCAATATGCCGGTCGCCGCTCGTGAGGCTTCCGTCTACACGGCCATGACCCTCGGCGAATACTATCGCGCCATGGGCATGAAGGTCTTGCTGCTCGCCGACTCCACCTCGCGTTGGGCACAGGCCTTGCGTGAGATGAGTAACCGTTTGGAGGAGCTGCCTGGTCAGGACGGTTTCCCCATGGACCTCTCGGCCATTATCTCCAACTTCTACGCGCGTGCAGGTTACGTGAAATTGAACAACGGTCAGTCGGGCTCCATCACCTTCATCGGAACAGTGTCGCCTGCTGGCGGTAACTTGAAGGAACCCGTGACCGAAAGTACCAAGAAAGCCGCACGTTGCTTCTACGGTCTCTCGCAGAACCGCGCCGACAAGAAACGTTATCCTGCCGTCGACCCCGTGGACTCCTATTCGAAATACCTTGAATACCCCGAAATCATCGAGTATCTCGACGAGAAGATTGAAAAAGGTTGGGTCGACAAGGTAACGAAGACGAAATACATTATCAGAAAAGGTAAGGACGCCTACGAGCAAATCAATATCTTGGGCGACGACGGTGTGCCGATGTCGTACCATGAGCAATACTGGAAATCGGAACTTGTTGACTTTGTGATACTTCAACAAGACGCTTTTGATGACATCGATGGCTGCTGCCCATTGGAACGCCAGAAGTTCATGCTCGACC
>JAEEGH010004208.1_pt1 | contig 37119 bp, 28 predicted proteins | sample 9134181 | NCBI WGS metagenome assembly JAEEGH01 (sample SAMN16246544, study PRJNA631951) | gut metagenome | biome: gut microbiome; feature: rumen; material: DP-attached | host: Bos | place: Iran: Karaj | collected 2018-10
CCTCATTCACGCAGCCAGAGGGCATCGTGACCGGAACTGTCTGTGGCAGATCCGGCAAGGCGCCCATTTCAGGACTTTGCGACGGAGTTCTTCACAGTGAACTCTTTGAGGAGGGAACCATTCCTACAGAGAGCTGTGATGTTCACTATGCAGGCAACAGATGTGCCATGGACGGAAGGCCTGCCGCCGAGACATGTCCGTTTAAGGTAGCCGGAGTATTTGAGATGTCTCCTACAGTTCCTCCTGCTCTGCAGTCAGGATTTGTAAACTACTCTGCATCAAACTCCGCATACACCACAATTACGGATGAGAACGGCAACAGAGTTTCAGTTCTTAACCAGTGTCACCACACGCCGGAGTTCATGTCCCAGGAGGGCATCGAAGGCATAATCGCAGGCGAACAGGCTCAGATGCAGGCCGCAGCAGAAGCTGCCGCAGCCGCCGCTGCAGCCGCTGCCGCTCCCCCGGAAGCTGCACCTGCAGAAGCAGCACCGGCCGAAGCCCCTGCCCCGGCTCCCGCTCCGGCCGAGGGCGAACAGCCCGCTCCCGCTCCGGCCCCGGCTCCCGCCGAACAGCCACCAGCTGAGCAGCCGGTTGTCGAGTCTGTTCCGGAAGACGTCGCAGCAGGAAACTGATATTTACTTGCGTATTGTTCCCGGAGACCATATAACTATTATGTTGTAATGGTCTCCGGGATTTCTTTTAATAATGAATATGAGGAGGAAACAGAGATGACAATTAATGATCTGACAGAAATCGTAAAAGAAGCAGGTAACGAGATAATGACCGCAGTGCGCCCCAAGATCATGGAGAAGTCCGGCCACGCCAACTTCTGCACAGAGACGGATGAAAAGGTCCAGGCGTTTCTTATGGAAAAGTTCAAGGAGGTTCTCCCCGAGGCAGAGTTCCTTGGCGAAGAGGACGGCCAGGATGTCTTTTCCTCAAAAATGGCCAGCGGATACTGCTTTGTTATCGATCCTATTGACGGAACTTCGAACTTCATCTATGAATACAGGCCCTCAGTAATATCTGTAGGTCTTTTAAAAGACGGCGCACCTTATATGGCAGTAGTTTACAACCCCTATGACGACATGATGTTTTCTGCCATCGCCGGCCATGGCGCCTTTATGAACGGCGAGAAGATCATGTCATCCGAGGCACCGCTCTCCGATTCCCTCGCAGTATTTGGCACAGCACCGTATTACGAAGAGCTGCGTGATAAGTCTTTTGAACTGGCCAAAAATCTTCTTCCTCTGTGCGTAGACCTTCGAAGATCCGGAACAGCTGCCTGGGATATGTGCTGCGTGGCACTGGGAAGGTGCGGCCTATACTTCGAGCTAAAGCTCCAGATGTGGGATTATGCAGCCGCCGCTCTCATAGCCCGCGAAGCCGGATGCAGTGTCACAGACATCGACGGCAATCCTCTTTCATACAAAGGGCCTTCTTCATGCCTCTGCATGTCCAGGGGCGTGAAAGAGATACCTGCGTGCTTCAGATGATTTGCAGTGTTTGTATGAATATGACTGTGAAAGATCAATGGAGATGTTCCAATTAAATCAACACCATAATGGCTATGTTGACTAAAGTTCGTAATACTTATATTTATCCTGCCATGCTTTCTTCTCGCGTTAGATATGCGATTTCATGACATATGCATACGCGTAAATAGAAAATTAGAGTTCGTTTTTTCGCAATATAAAACATATACTTATGTTTCCGCTTATCATAGAATATAATCATCATCAAACACTTAGATGAAGCAAAACTCATACAGTGAGGTACAGAAAGGAGACTTGGGTATGAATATCACATTAGAAGCAGTTGAAAAGGTAATGGAACAGACAGGAGTTGATTTCGCAGCTGCCAAGGAAGCTCTCACCAAAACCGATGGAGACGCTGATGCAGCTATCAAGCTTATCCAGCCTGATACCAAGGATGTCGGCGATGATATAAAGGATGCCATGGATAAGCTAAAAAAGAAGGTTGAGGAAGGCAACGTCGACAGAATCCAGATTAAGAAGGGCGACGAAGTTGTTTTCAGCGTTCCTGTAAACGTAGGAATTGTCGGCGGACTCATCGGCATTGCCGCAGCCCCCTGGGCGCTGGTCGCCGGAGCTGTTGCAGCTTTCGGACTTGGGTGCAGGCTTGAGGTAGTCAAGAAAGACGGCACAACAGACGAGATAAACTAACAACATATTATAAAGCTTTTTGCTCTGAGAAAGGACCGGTATATAATCTGCCGGTCCTTATTAGTATCCCCTCTGTATCAGACTATTCACATCTGGCACTTAACAAATCCTACATTTGATTCATGTTCGGGAATATTGACAATATCAGCATATTCTTGTATTTCAGAGCAATCTTGCACTGTTTATCTTCATTCGTCATCTCTAAGGTCAAGGAACTGAAATTCAAAATCGTCCTCTTCACTAACAAATCTGCTGTCCACATCATGGGTCAAAGCTTTTCCTTCGAATTTTGAAGTCTGTGTATTATCCGGGATATCAAATGTATCATCATAACTATTAGTTTCTTTTACCTGCTCAGTCGGGAATACAAAATCGGATGCTATAACCAAAACCTCACAGGCATCTGTTTTTTCCTCATCATAGTGTACACCAAATACAACATCAGCCTCACTTGACGAGATTGATCTAACATACTCCGCTGCATCAGAAGCATCCGTAAGTGTAACATCCCCATCTACTGCAATTATAAAGTGCCGCGCGTTTTTCATATTCCATGGACTGTTCTTAGGATCACATGCCATTTGAGCTGCCTTTAGTCCCATTTGTTCTCCATTCCCATATCCTTTACCAATCTGAGCAATCCCTTTGTTCTTGAGCGCAAGCTTTACATCTTCAAAGTCAAGGTTTATTACAGCCGGAACATTCATCAGAAAAACTAAAGCCTCGATAGATTGAACTATTATTTCTTCAATAAGATTCTCATCATTATAAAAAGTAAATAATGAGTCTACACCACTCTCTATAACTTCACCATAAATCTCAAGTTCATTGGGATTATCAATTCTTGATTTTTTTGTCATTCCCAGAACAAGAAGATTTTCCTCTCTCGCGATACCTGCAAGCGTTTTTACATAATCACATGGTTCCTGTGGATCAAACACGATTACTAACATGTCCTTTCCTGCAGTTATGCGCCTACACATAGAGTCCATATTTTCAGTATGCATCTCTTCGGTACTAATATATATGCTTTCAACATTGGCTATTTGCAAGTCATTAAGTTTACTTACTACGTTCCAGCCAGTTCTTCCAATCCCCAGCACCAGGACTTCATCTGCCAATTCTTCATAGTTTTCCATAAATACCTCCAACTCATTTTTGTTTAAAGAAGCGTCCATTAAGGCTTATATACCAGATCTAACATCCCATCCCTAAGAATCACTCTAAATGCAGGCACAATTTCCTCTCCATCTCCATCTTTAGGATAGATATCAAGATCAAGCATCTTTCCGCCAACGCAAACATGCACACGAAGAAGCACTTCATCTTCTGTTATAACATATTGCCAACCGCTTACATAATTCATGTATTCAACTACTGTTTCGAGTGGCTCAGTCTGCTCCAAATCTTTATATTCTTCCTCATATGCGCTTAAAGGGATGTCAGCAGCGACTTCACCTCCCTGGCGTATAAGAATTGATTTATTATCTGCATCATACTCAAATATGCCATCAAGCATTTTTGCTACTTCTATTTCCGGAAGCTTAAACACTGTTATGCCTTCATCACTGAATTTAAAGGCTCTCATAATATCTCTGTTAGTAAAAGTAAACGTGTTTGCCCGCAGAGAATTGACAGTCAGGATCAGCTCTTTAACTCCATCATTATCAATATCACAAAGTCCTATCTCATGTGTGGGATACATATCGCGCCAGCCGCACTGGAAAAAATCTTTTTTCCCTTTATATGAAATGATGACTCCTTCATTCAGGCCGTAAACAACTATTCCCTCATCTTTATACTCTGCAAGCTTAACGAGATATAGGTCACCATTATTGACATCGCTGTCACTATAATCTTCTAAAAGAGGGGCCTTATCAAGCTCTTCTTGTGGCAGGTTCAGGTATCGGCTTATGACTGCATCATCCACAGTCAAAGCATCGTCATATGGAGTTATTTCAACAGCTACAATCGGAGAGTTATCCGGGTTGTCTGAGTTATCAGGGTTTGCATGATTGTCTTGGTTGTCTGAGATGTCTAAGTTGTCAGGGTCATCTTCGGCGCCCGAGTTTGCCATGCTGCCCAAGTCGTCTGGGTTATCTTCGGCGCCCGAGTTTGCCGAGTTATCTAAGTTATCACCCACTATAGTCTCGGATGCAGCCATCTCTTCGCCATAATCCGAGTCCGTCGCTGAATCCATTTCCACCTGCCCCGTATTAAGTTCCTGTGTAGAGTCAGTGCTTTCCTCAAAAGACTCCTCATCTGCCTGATTATTCTCAAGTCTGCTTATTCCACAGCCTGAAAGAGCAATCATCATAATAATTAAAGCAGCATATATTATGCTCCTAAAGCGCGTGTTCATTTAATTGCCTCCCCAGCGGTTTATCTCCAAATCTCCCGATATCTCTTTTGCCTAATGAAAAACAGTTCACTCCTCAGGGCTATTAAGATCAAAAAACCTACATGCATTCTGATAGCTCTGCTCCCTTATGGCGTCTGCATCCATTCCCTTTAGAAGCGCAATCTCAGATGCTACCTGTTCAAGTGAGCGTGAAGTATTCAGGCGCTCAGCATACCCCTGCGGTCTCTGAAAAGGGCTGTCTGTTTCTAACAATATGTTTTCCACCGGCATCTGTCTGACCGCTTCCCTTAGCTCACAGTTCTCCGGCTTTGTTACAGCACCGCCTATACCAAAATACTTTATGCCGGATTCCAGGAAATCATTCATCACCTGCGGACCGTACATAAAGCAATGAACCTCAATGTTACCGGAAAATTCTTTGCACTTCAGTTCTTCCAAAATTTCTTTTGCAGCATCACGGATATGAAGTACCACCGGCAGCCTATGTTCAGCTCCAATCCTTAAAAGATGATGCAAAATAGCCTTCTGGTTACTATGGTGCGCATCACCCAGATGATCATCCGAGAAATCCAGTCCCGTCTTCACGGCAACGGTTCTCTTATCTTCCATTAGCCTTTCCAGTGGCTCCCAGTCCACGTTGTCTTCTTTGAGATAGCTGGCAATTTTAGGATGGATCCCTGTTGCGAAATAAACATAAGGAAATTCTTCCTCCACAAACTTCTCTCGCACTTCGAAATTGGACTCATAAGTGATAGCCGGTATAACTATTCTGTCAATCCCGGATTCTTTTAGTTCTTTGACAAGTTCCGGACCAGTTCCCTTAAAAAGCTTATGGTCATAATGGGCGTGGCTCTCAAAATACACATCATTTTTCATGCAATCAGTTCCTTATACTCATCATATCGTCATAAGTTACACAAATCTCCTCATCATCCCGGGGATTGCCCCTCAGCTCGCTATCTTTAATCTTATACTCTTCTTCCGTGATAAGATACTCATCACTATCGTCGATATCAATTGCCAGTTCATCTGTTCCGTTATCCCTGAAAGCTTCCCTGGATCCATCAACCCATTCCGGCATATCGAATCCGTAATAGTACAATTGTTTTTCAATTCGAATCCAACTGTTGTCATCAAGAATACACCCAACCAGTACCGGCCTGTGGTTCTCGATCTTTGTGTAATATCTGGTATAATAACCGCCGTTACCATAGCTGCTTAATATCCGATTTTTCTTTTTGGCATAAGTCATCCTGCCAAATGAAGAGAACTCACCTATGTATACAGGCTTGTCATCTGCCGGATCGTATGTATATACGCACACTCCAGCAACATGATAATCGCCATAAGATAAAAGCAGCTCCGGGATTCCGTCCTCATCAATATAACCTGCTGCAACCCGCGGGACTGCATATTCGCCAAATTTCTCAATAACATCCTCAAGGATTTCTCCCCATGATGCTTCGTATGAAGAAACAGCTTTAGTGTATTCTTCAGACTCATTCCATTCAGGATCCGTCTCTTTGAACAGTTCTGAAACTGAGTCAAACTCACTTTTCATTTCCATATTTTCATCTGATGTAGCAGCTGCGGCCGGGGCTTCTGGTTTTTCTTCAACTGTCACCTTTTCGAACTCCACCGTTGCAATATCATCAGTAGCATGACTTACACAGCCTGTTAAAAGAGCTGATGCAATAAGCCCAAATACTATTGAATTTTTTCTCATAATACATTCCTTTAATTTGATGAGCATTTCTACTCTGATAATTCTTCTGAAAGTTATTTGTGAACTATAATATTATAACGCTTACACTTTCCATATATCCGGAATCAAGCAACAATTTTTGAATGAAATTTCAAAAATCGCTATAATAGATTTTGTCACCAAAGATACCTGCTTACTTATAGATGCTTTTTTACTTATAACCTGTAAGCTCAACAGACTCGTCAAAAACAATCGGAGGTCACCACATTGAAAGTACTGGCAATACCTGACATCCATCTCAAGCCCTGGATATTCGACAGGTCCGAACAGATCGACCGGTCAACTTACGACTTCGCCATCATCCTGGGCGATCTTGTTGACGACTGGGGAAAAGGTAACGATTTAAAACTATATGAAGAGACTCTTGATCGGGCTGCAAAGTTCGCCACAGATCATCCGGATTCCCTGTGGTGCTATGGTAACCATGATGTTTCATACCTCTGGGATTATATGGAGTCCGGCTACAGCCTTGAGGCTCGCGTGGCAGTCATAGACGGCATTTCAAAGCTGGAGCAAATCCTTGGCGACAGATACAGGTTCATACACAAGGTTGACAATACCCTCTTCAGCCATGCCGGCCTAACAGAATCTTTTGCCATTAGGGCAAGCAATTATGTCATATCCGACATTGATGACCTTTTAGCAAGAATCAATCAGCTGGGATCAGCAGCGTTATGGAGAGACGACAGCCCTTTATGGGCCAGACCTCAATCCGAACACTGCAGAATGTTCAAGAGCTATGAATATTATCAGGTTGTGGGACATACTCCGGTTGAAAAGCCATTGGAAGAAGGTGGCATCCTTAGTCTTGATCTCTTTTCTACCTATAGAAACGGCTCTCCGTTTGGTAATGAAACGTTCTATATTGTAGATTGTTGTGAAAAGAAATATTACGAAGCTAAATAGCAGCTGTTACACATTATAAGCAGTCGGTTAAATCAATTAATCGACCAATTTATTCAGGGTTCTGCACCAGTCACACTGCCCGTAGAGAAAATAACGATATTACGAATATTATTTACTGTTGAAAATTGTGAATCGAGATTCCACAAGTAGCACATTATTTTTCTTACTGTTGAGATCCGCATAATGCGTTTTTAAAAGTAGGATTAAGGCGCAATTAGAGCTTGTGCAAATAAACGCAATTATAATTGTCTGATAATTGACATGTATTTATAATTATTTCTGACATTGCAGGGATAAAATGTCGAATAGATAGATAATCAAGCCAACTCCCATCACTTTTACTACTGTCAGATCCATGTTTCACAAACTGCGACAGTAGTATTTTTTAATGGCTACTGTCATCTCCATGATTTTCCAAATACACCAGTAAATATTATAAACGACTACTGTCACGTTTTGAGTAATGCTCTGTCAACAGTAATCTTAGTCTTCTTTAATCAGCACCGGTGGGTTAAGTCCTAAATGTGGTGAAAATATCTCCTGATATAAATGTAGTGGCTGTGTCCGACAGGTCAAATACGCACCAAAAAAAGCGTGTATTCTTAGACACCGAAGCATTTTACTAAGTCGATGCGCCCCAAAATCTATGAAATCTATATACATCCCCAACATTCTCCATTTGTGCAGCATTAATGCTTGTCCCCAGTTTTAGTGATATTTGACCAATACTATTGCTACTGACGTCACATCCCGTTTAGCGTTTATAGATTATCACTATTCAGAACACCATTACCCCTTTTTTCGGAATATTGAATATCCATGGGTATGATATTTTTTACACTACCCCCATAATTCAATTTTCATGAATCTGGCGGAAAGATGAGCGAGGTATTGTTCCTTATTCAAGCGCAACTCATCATTTATTCTGAGAATTCCCATTTGATTTACCCTCTCAATCTAAGATTCTCTTTTCAAGGGGTAAATGATCTTTTTACACGCCTGCTAATATCCCTAAATTTTCCGCCAAAACTACCATTTCTCAATAATAGGGGTAAGAAAAAAATAGCCATACCTCCATAATTTCATATCCGAAACTATAGGGGTAATTCTTATTTGTTATTTTGATAATCCATTATCATAATTTCGTGTCACCATTTATCACGCCACCACAGCTGCTCATCAGACATCCAATTTTACAACAGCCCATCACCCAACCGCTCAGCAGCCATCCAAACTTCCTACAGTCCAGCACCCAGCCGCTCAGCCACCACAGTCCGTCCATTCCTTTTACGTCTGGAACTCAATTTACACATCCGCTCCATTTACGTCAGCAACTCAATATATCCATCAACTCCATTTACGTCTGGAACTCAAGTCCATACACCACACTTAGGACTTGTCACAGGAATCTCCAATTCTCCCTTCGCCGTCCGTCCAATATCATGTCCGCCCAATATTATGACTTCACAATATCATGTCCGCCCAATATTATGACTTCACAATATTATGTCCGTACAATATTATGCTTCCGTAAGAACACCTGATAATAGATAAAAAACAGTATCGTCGTGGTAATCCAGGTAATACAATAACTCATCTCGATCATCTCCACCGTCCTGTTCAGCGGGAAAGCAAATAATATCCATCCAACCCTCAGGACGCAGATCCCAGTCAGCGTTATGAGCATCGGCACGAACGCATCGCCCATTCCCCTGAGTACGCCGGAAAAGATCTCCACGCCAATATAGGTAATATAGAAAGGTGCCAAAAATCTCAGCATACGAACGCCTATATCTATTACATTCTGATCTACCACGAATATCCTCAAGAGCAGATCCCCGTAAATATACATGAGCGTGCTCATCGGAACTGTAATTATTGCCGCTATTGCCAGGGCCTGTCGTGTGCAGCTGCGGACTCTGTCATATTTGCCGGCGCCGTAGTTCTGCCCGGCGAAGGTCGTAGCCACAGTTCCAAGAGAGCTGATCGTCATCCAAAACAGCACATCTATCTTGCCGTAGGCTGCCCAGGCTGACGCAACATCTTTTCCAAGGCTGTTGATGGACACCTGAATAAGCGTGTTGGACAGGGTATATGTAGTGGTCTGGAATCCCGCCGGTATGCCTATCTTGATTATTTTCCCCAGCATCTGGCCATCGAATCTGATCCTTCCTATATTAAGTCTATAGCTGTCGTCACTTCTCGATAACATGATCACCACTATAACCGCACTTAACAGCTGGCATAGAATTGTAGCAACAGCCACGCCGGAGACTCCGTATACATCTCCCTTTTTGCCGAGCCCCAGACCTATCACGAACAGCACATCCAGCAATATGTTGGCAAAGCAGCTTATAACAAGGACATACAGCGGTCTTCTGGAATCTCCTATAGCCCTCAGTATTCCGGCACCCATGTTGTAAACAAGATTCGGGATCATGCCCAGGAAAAAGATTCTTAAGTACATCGTGGCAGCTTCCCTCTGCTCGATGGGCGTATTCATCACATTGATAATTCCCGGGGAGACGATGACGCCGATGACAGTGATTGCAGCTCCGCCGGCGATTGCAAGAGCTATCGCCGTGTGGACCGCCCTCTCAATCTCCTTTCTCCGGGCTGCACCATAATACTGTGATATGACGACAGTCGCTCCGGAGGACAGGCCAAGGAAGAACCCCAGGAAAAGATTCACTATCATTGCTGCAGAACCGCCCACAGCTCCCAGAGCGTCACTTCCCACGGCACGCCCGACGATTATTGCATCTATTGTGTTGTATAACTGTTGAAAAAAGGCCCCCAGAAGAAGTGCAAAAAAGTAGGACAGCATGCTCTTCCATATGGAGCCTGAGGTTATGCTTTTTGTCTTCATTTTCGATAATTACGTAATAATCTGCCTCTCTGTATTCTTAAGCAGTGTCCATTACTGCCCGCCCTATTGTAGCTGTTTCTCATTAACTCGACCATATACTTGCAATAATGTGAATCTACAGCGTTGCCATCAGTCGTCGACGGCTAGTACACCGAACAATAATTATCTGGCACATTCGCTTGTCTGATTGAGCATATGCCGCTTCACCCTAAATCAGCAATGCTAATATATGGTATCCAGATCACCGCTGATACCATATTCATCCTTAAACTGCGCCAGGTCCTTAGCCCCTCTAATCAGCATTATCTCTTCAAATGATCCCGTGTGGATATCCTGAAAGCCGGCCACCTGCTCTCCGGTGCAAATGCTGGCCTTGATGACAGGCTTCTGGCTTTCTTTGTCATATGTCTTTTTGACGGTCTTCTTTTTAAAAAACATATAAGGTCATCCCCTTCCCTTCCTGAAGCACTCCTGGCACACCGAATACTGATAAGACCACTTGAGCTTCTTACCGCAGACCTTGCAGGTCTTCATGCTCAGCTTCTGCATATCGAGAATGGTGAATATCTTTTCCGATATCTGCCGCTTTACTTCCAGAATACTTCCCAGGTCCTCCTCGTCGCCAAAGAGCCTGGTAAATGAGTACAGGAAATCATATATGGCGCTGCAGGTCTCAAGGGTCTGCAGTGCCTGCTTGCTTTTCGGATTGATGTCTGAAGCGCTGTATCTCTCCATGGTTCCCTCCAGATCGATGGGGCTGTCATAGGCAAGGCACCTGTAGAACTCCGTGAAGACATCGAAAGTAGCCTTGTTGTCGGGGTTTGCAGGGATGCGGATGAACTGGCGGATCAGCTCCCTGTTATCCGAGATCTCCTCCAGTGCGCGGGCAACCTTGATCTTCTCCTTGATGTCGCCCTTGTCATAATACTCCACTGCCGGGATCCGGTTCCACATCTCGAGGATTGTGGAGACTTTGCCATCCTTCTCAAGGAACTCCTCAGGGATGTTGATCATCGCCATATTAATAGGGAGCGCCTTGTAGAAAAGAAGCTTCGAAATGATATCGTAATCATAATATGAAGCAACGTATCCCACGTCATATTTGCCGAATCGCCCGGCGCGGCCTGCGATCTGCTTGATCTCTGAAATGGTCAGAGGGCGCTCCTTTACCCCGTCATACTTAACGGTCTGTAAAAAGACAATTCGCCTTATGGGAAGGTTCATGCCCATTCCGATGGCATCGGTGGCAACCACCACATCAGTAGTGCCGTCGGCGAATTTCGCGGCCTCCCTGTGACGCACGTCATAGGGAAGGGATCCGTAGACAATGCTGCACTTTATGCCGCTCTCCTGAAGCTCGGCGGCAACGCTGTGAACGTCTTTTCTGGAAAAGACAATCAGGGCATCCCCCTTCTTTACATCCTCCGGGAAACTGAAATTCTCCGCATCTTCATCCATCTGAAGCGGAGTCTTTCTCTCATGATAGACAGTTTCCATGGTATCTCCGCAGGACTTTATCATCCTTGTAAGGAGCTTCTCTGCATCGGGGGATGCGCAGATATGTATGGTCTTAGCCTGAAGTCCCAGGATCGCAGCCGTCCAGGAGCCGCCTCTCTGGCGGTCCGCCACCATCTGGGCCTCGTCGATAATAGCCATTTCCCACTGATCCCTTAGGTTCATCATCTCTATGGTTGAGGACTGATGAAATGATCCCGGCATCAGTATGCGCTCTTCTCCCGTTATCATGGAGCAGGGACAGCCGCTTCTGTTCATAGATTCATACTGCTCGTAAGCAAGGAGCCTAAGAGGTGCCAGATAAATTCCGTCCTTTGCCGCCATAAGATCCTGGATCGCCTGGTAGGTTTTCCCTGAGTTTGTTGGACCGATATGGAGGATAAAATGCCTCTTCATCTCTCTTGCAAGAGGGAAAAGACTTGTGTAATCATCCGGGGTTGAGGTCTGGATGCTGTCGTACAGAAGCCTCTTGGCTGCCATGGTCTTCTGAAGTCTCTCTGCAGCCTTGGCATATCTGGGGTTTCTGGCAACCTGCTCATAGACCACTATCTCATTGATATGAGTCTGAACATAGTCATAGATCACCTTGTCCCTCTTGGAGTCATGCAGTGTATTCATCATGATCTTGGCTGCGATCTTGTCGTTGCAGGACATAGCATAGTCCACAAGGGCCGTGTTATCACAGCTTAGCACGACGCCGAAGATCACCATGGGCAGGTCCGGAAGCATTTCCCTGAGAATTGCTCCGTTGATCTTATTGGGAAGATAATCGCAGTACTTGCCTATATTCCCCCTGAAGATCTCCTGCCTCTGGCTCCTGCCGTAAGCCCCCCTGACAACCATGAACAGCTTGTCAGTGGCAAGCACATCCAGAAGCGCTTCATATACTGCCCTGGCCACATCATCAGAATGCTTTTTCCAGTAGTCGTCAAACTCTTTTGCGGGAAAAGACCTCTCGGCCAGAAGCTTCTTTCTTTTATCTCTTTCTTTCTTTGTTAAAGTCGGTTTGTTATGTCTCTTATTTCTCATTAATCCTTTTCTTTCATATCTATTCTCAGATGATGTCTTTTCCCTCCAGCCTTGCCATAAAGATAGAGTATTCATCATTCTGGAAATCAAGATCCGGTGAGTTCTCTCCGCCGCCATTGGTGCTTCTCTTTATCTCGGCGTAGAACTCCTCGCCCTGGTTTATCATGTCCATCACCGACATCTCAAAACCATATTCTGTGGCGATGGCACAGAAATCAGATATCGGGTTTTTGCTGTTTCTGGTATCAAGGAGTCTGCTCTTAAGTTCCAGGTCGCCCCTGGCCTTGTCAAACAGTTTATCGAGTTTTTCTGTAATTATCATAATGACCTCCTATCATGTGATGCCCATCGCTACTCTCATACCGATATCATAGCACATGAACTTCCATTATCCTAAACATTACAATCATCACCCCAGTGCCACATCCAGCGCCATCATAAGAGTGAAGCCTGCTGCAAACATCAGTACACCGATATTTGAGTGCTCGCCCTCTGACATCTCCGGGATAAGTTCCTCCACGACCACATACATCATGGCACCTGCCGCAAAACTCAGAAGATATGGCATTGCCGGCACAATGAATCCTGCTGCCAGTATGGTCAGCAGCGCTCCTATAGGCTCAACCGCCCCTGATAATGCTCCGTCCATGAATGCCCCGAACTTACTCTTTCCCTGCGCATGGAGCGGCATCGAGATGATGGCTCCCTCGGGGAAATTCTGGATGGCTATTCCCAATGCCAGCGCCAGTGCTCCGCCGGCAGTCACAACTCCGGTCCCTGAACGCAGTCCCGCGAATACGACTCCGACAGCCATTCCTTCCGGAATGTTGTGAAGAGTGACCGCCAGGACCATCATGGTGGTCTTTTTCAGTTTTGATTTCGGTCCCTCTGCCTCATCAGAATTCATGTGAAGATGGGGTATGACATTGTCCAGCAGCAGCAGGAAAAGAATTCCCAGCCAGAATCCGATGAAAGCAGGAAGAAAAGAGAGAGCTCCCATCCCCTCTGCCTGCTCGAGCGCCGGAACGATGAGACTCCATATCGAAGCTGCCACCATCACGCCGCTGGCAAATCCGGTGAGGGCCCTCTGCACGATGCTGCTGAGTTCTTTTTTCATAAAGAAGACGCAAAAAGAGCCAAGTGCAGTCCCGGCGAATGGTATGAGTAAACCAAGTGCTGTTTCCATGTTGCCACCTCCTTGTCGGTTAAGCTTTTTCCTCTTTTCCAGTCATATTCCGTGCCAAATAGCACTCTGAACTAATCAATTATTCTCTATACTCAGGCTGATACAATCAGCGATAACATCAGCCATATATAATTTGTAGTCAAGCCGTGAACCCTGCTTGGGGATCACACAGTGCCAGGACCTCACAGAATCTCTCTTTGCTATGGAAAAATACACCTCTCCCGGAATGCTGTCCTTATTAGCCAGGTCCACATTCCCAAAGCTCCCTGTCACGCCAACTCCAATGTCTGCGTCATATTTATCCCGGCATACCTTCGCCATGGCTTCCGAAGTCTCTGCGGAATACACGCCGTGCTCTTCTATGATAAAAGAAGGAACTCCCTCCATAACCTTGGCTTCATTGCTGTATGTGATGCATGCCCCCTTCATCACCGCTGAAGAGCCTTCCGTATCGGTGATCAGTGAAGCGATCTGTCCGCAGGTACAGCTCTCCATCGTTGTGATCATAAGTTTCTTCTCGATCAGATCATTGGTTAATTTATTATACTTCTTCCGGACAGACATCTCGTCTACCCCGCCCTCAGCTCCCTTTATTTCATCGTACGAAACCATCACATCCCCTGCCATATCAATCGCTGCCACAGCAGCTTTTCACTCCTCATCTATAAACGTATGTTTTTCTGTTTATATCTGACCATACAGATTTCAATCTATACGGCTCCAATCTCATGATGGAAGGTTCAAAAGTCCGACATCATCTCTTATTCCTTTATAAAAAGACTGGACTGTCTTAACCAGATACCTGATAACCTCCACGGGATACTCTCCAACAGCTGTCTCGCCCGTGACCATCACAGAGCAGGCACCGTCCGCCACCGCATTATAGACATCACTCACTTCTGCCCTTGTCGGAACTTTGCTGTGCTCCATTGAGGCCAGCATCTGAGTCACCACCATAAAAGGGATACCTGCCCTTTTGCACCGTGCTGCTATGTCCTTCTGGACTCCCGGCAGCTCCCAGAGAGGGACTGCATTTCCCAAATCGCCCCTGGCTATCACGATCTCATCCGCATAGTCAAAAAAGCTCTCCAGATTCTCAACGCCCCTGGTGTTCTCTATCTTGGCGTATATCTTAATGTTTTTTCCACCAGAGCTATCAAGAGCCTCTCTTACAGCCTTCAGGTCATCAGCGCTTCTTACAAAAGGCTGCATCACTCCGGTGACCTGATATGAAGCAGCAAGTTTGATATTCTCAATATCACTTCCGGTCAGCGCAGGCATATCAACGGATGTCCCCACTATTGCAATGCTCTTCCTGCCGGAAAGAGTTCCGCCCCTCAAGACCTCAAGAGTCACCCTCATGTCACCTGCGCTTACAACCTTCGCAAGTATTTTCCCGTCATCCAGCAGGATCTCCTGCCCTGCCTCCATAGCCTTAAGTATACAGTTGTCCAGGTCGATTCCACCTTCGCCAAAAACAGCCTGGTCGCCCTCAGCAAGAGCCACGGGCTTATCAAGATTACCAATCCTCAGCTCAGGTCCCTGCATATCTATCAATATTTTGGGAATTATCCCGGCCCTGCCTGCTGCCTTCTTTATCTTATCGATGCTGTCTGCGCATTCACTGAGCATGACGTGAGAAAGATTTATCCTTATCCCGGTCATCCCCTGCAAAAACATATCAGCCAGTATATCTTCATCTGCACAGCCAGGACCCAGCGTCCCGAAAACATCAGTACTTTTACGAACAGACTCCATAAATTTCTCTTGCACTCTCCGTTCTTTGACATCTCACCCTCAATTATACCCTATTTGCACACCATAAGAGTACTGCGTTAGCAATTTTCTGCCGTGGACTATATTCAGGACATGGTATATAATGATATGACTCATTATCAAGAAGGAAAATGATAAGTATGACAAATACTCCGAAGACAATAATCGTCATGCCTGTGGCCAACGAGGCAGATACAATGGAACAGGTCATCGACGAGATCTTTTCACAGGGCTTTCAGAATCTGTATTACTATCCCGTTATAGACAACTTTTCCAAAGACGACACTGAAAAGATTATCAGAAAAAAAGCGCAGAGCAATGACCACATCAAACTTATTTTTTATAAACAGTCCAGAGGCGTCATCAGCTGTTACCTGGAAGGGTACCGACAGGCTCTTGCAGACGGCGCCGACAGGATAATCGAGATGGACGGCGGCCTGAGCCATGACCCAAGGCAGCTCCCTATGTTTATGAAAAAACTTGATGAGGGCTATGACTGCGTATGGGGCTCCAGATTCATGAAGGGCGGCGGTGTCAGCGACCTGCCACTATACAGAAGGCTCCTTAGCGGCGGCGGAACCTTTCTCTCAAACCTGGTTCTGGGAACCAAGTTAAAAGACATGACCAGCGGCTATGAAGCTTTCCAGAGACACGTTCTGGACAACATAAACTTAGACCGGATAATGTCCACCGGCCACATGTATCAGACAGAGATGCGCTTCTACTGCAGGAACTTAAACTGCATTGAAGTCCCCATCCACTATGTGGGATCCTCCACAGGCTTAAAGCCCAAGACTGTCCTTGAGGCCCTGTCCATCCTGTTCAAGCTCAAGAAACACGAAAAATACATTTGGAAGAAATCAAACACATGATAAAAACTAAGTATCTGATCCTGGGGGCAGGACCTGCGGGCCTTACCTTCGCAAGACGCCTGAAAGATAAAGGCGAAACAGACTTTATAATCCTGGAAAGAGAACAAGAAGCCGGAGGCCTTTGCCGGTCAGCCGATGTTGACGGAAGGCCCCTTGATATAGGCGGAGGACACTTTCTGGATGTGAGAAGGCCAAAAGTCTGCAGCTTCCTGTTCCGCTTCCTTTCGGAGGACCAGTGGAACATCTTTGAGCGTGATTCCAGGATAAGGATCCACGGATGTGAGATCAGCCACCCCTTCGAAGCCAACATCTGGCAGCTTCCTGCAGACATTCAAAATAAATATCTTGAATCCATCAAAAAAGCCGGCTGTAACACAGGTGTACCCATGCCGGCGAAATTTACGGACTGGATAAGGTGGAAGCTTGGCGATGAGATTGCCGACAATTACATGCTTCCCTATAACAGCAAGATGTTCTCAGACACTCTGGACGAGCTCGGCACATATTGGCTTGAGAAGCTCCCCTCTGTCAGCTACGAAGAGACAGTTTTGTCAGTAAAAGAGCACAGGAGCTTCGGGACACAGCCCGGCCATGCCAGGTTCTACTACCCCAAAGAGTATGGCTACGGCGAAGTTTTCAAGAGAATTGCCGATTCCATGGCCGGGAACATCATCTATGGATCTGCAGTCTGCGAGATGTCTTTTGCCAACAGGACCGTAAAAACAGATGACGGAGAGACCTATCAGGCCGACAGAATAATCACGACCATCCCCTGGACATCCATGAAACTTACTGATGTATCCGAAGACTTAAATACAGCTGTGTCGAACCTCAAGCACTCTTCGGTAGAAATAAGATATGTAGCCGAGGATGCCTGCAGCAGCGCCCACTGGATCTATATTCCCGATCCCGAATGCGCTTACCATCGGATACTGTGCAGGAGTAATTTCTGCCCGGGCAGCAAAGGCTACTGGGTCGAGACGGTAAAGAAAAGGACTTCTGCCTACTCAGGCTCTCCCTGGAAGGACAACTTCGCATATATGAATGAATACGCCTACCCTCTCAACACCATAGATAAGAGGGAGCGCATGGCGAAGATCATTTCAGAAGCAAAAGAATACGGCATCACCCCTCTGGGAAGATGGGGCGAGCACGAACATTACAACTCAGATCTGGTAATAGAAATGGCAATGGAGCTTGCAGACAATGAGTAAACCCATAAGAGTAATTTCGAGCCTGGCAGTATTGGCAGTCATGGTACTGACGCTGTTTGTGCTCTCAAGACAGGCAGGGATAATGAATAAGGCGGAGGATATCAATCCGCCTCTTTTTGATACACCATCCTACATTGAACTTGCGGACGGACAGAGCCTTAAACTGACTCTTACCCCGGATGATGACATTAGTCTTGGCGACCTGAGCGTGGTCATTGTAAATACTGACTCTTCAGGAGCAGGGAGCATCTCTTTCAGCCTGACAGAGCAGGGCGGCCAGGAAGTCTTTACTACGCAGGTCCCTGAATCTGACATCCCTGTCGGTGAATGGCACAAAATAGGAAGTCCCGGATTTCCTATGTCCAAGGGGCAAGTCTATGAACTCACAATCACCGCTAAGGGCTGCAGCCCGTATTTCATCAAGACCCAGAAAGATGCCACCAACAGGGTCCTTCCATTTTCCGAGGAAGTATACAGACAGGAAAATCCCGCTACGCCCCTGGGATATGGAATTTCTCTAGGTACTTCAGTGGTCTCAGACAAGGCCCTTACCTATAGTGACATATTCTATTACTCACGAATGATCACAGTAGTTTTGGCTATTGCTCTGATTCTTTGGATCATGCTTGGAACCCAAGGCATTCTTTCCTTTATAAAAAAGATTCCTGAAGGAGACTTCACAGGCAGGGCAGGAAGTGACATTTTCCTTGTGATATTGTTTGTGACCCTGTGCCTTTCCATCTACATCAACGGCTATCTTGAAGGAATCAACATCAGTGCGGATTCAGCGGGCTACCTTCGTGAAGCGGCCAACATGGCAGCCGGCAGGGGCTTCCACTTCGACTCCCTGGCTGGCTACGATAATTCCTGGTTTGCCAACTGGCCCATACTCTACCCGTTCTTTATCGCCGTGGTCTCCAAGCTGACCGGCCTTGAAGAGTACGCCGCATCCAAAGTCCTCTCCATGATCCTGGTGGGGATCCTCATCCTCGTGATCAGGTTCACCTACAAAAAAGACGCGTGGATCTACGGCCTTCTTATGACCAACTTAGGCCTCATGTACCTCTACTGGTACTCCTGGAGCGAGCTGCCCTTTATCCTTTTCATGGTGCTCTTCGTCCTGTCACTGACCCGCGTACTGCAGCAAAAAAAGCCTCAGGTAAAGAGCTGCATCTTCCTGGGCTTATCCATTCTTTTATGTTTCCTCACAAGGTATTTTGGCATGTTCACCTTCGGAGTGATGGGCTTCTTCATCCTCCTTCTTGTCTGTGAAGATATCAGGGAAAAGAGAAGCATCTTTTCCCCAAAGACCATCTCCCTTGTGGTGACCTCCGTGGCATCAGGCATCCTGTGCGTCCTTTACCTTCTGAATAACAAGATCCAAAACGGAATGCCCTCGGGAGTCTCAAGATCCATGTGGTGGGACGACTATGAGAGTCTTACCAACGACCTCATAAAGGCACTGCTGGCTGAGATCTTTAACATCTTCCATCTGGAGGTACCTGCCTACATCAGCACTCTGTCCTATGGAAAGAGCGTTCTGATCGTGATCCTGGTAACAGCTCTGGCTGCTGCCTTTATCATCAAAAATGTTAAGAAGTACTCCCGTCCCTTCGTTTTCATCATGACCGGCGTCATCTACTACTGCATGTTCATCGTGATCAGATATTTCTCATCCATGGACACCTTCTACTACAGATTCTTTGCTCCGGCCACCTTCCTTATAACATTGGGACTGGCTGAGCTGATCCGGGAAAAGACAAATGAAAAGAGCTACAGGTACCTCCTGGTTCCCATGGCTCTTTTCCTGGCGATCTTCTTCTGGAGTGACCTTGCCGATCACGTGATGAAGAAGAGTTTTCCCTATTATGAAATTGTTCAGATATCCTGGGATGAGGACTATGCCGAGATCCCGGAACGCAGCGTAGTGATCTTCAGTACCCTGGATTACAGGTCTCAGTTCTACAGAACTGATGTGGTGGAGGGTACCATTAATCCGGATGACACCATGGACAGCCTCAGGCAGAGATACTACGGAAGCCATCAGATGTGCATCCTGTCAGGCGATGCCAGGGCGATGCTGGAGTCAGGCATTTATGACGAGAGCGTCAGCCGCGAGATCGAAGTGGCGCTTCAAAACTGTGGCAAATACTGCGTCATCTCTTTTTAATCAAGGCTCTGCCTATCAGTCTAACTGACTATAGAAAGAATCAATATTCTCCTCAGGGAGTGTCACCGGGTCCCAGCCGAAATCCTGATAAGCTGTGATATCAAGATTGTTGGCTGCAACATAGTTTGCTATGATCTGTGCCCTGGTTTCCTCCCTGAGCTTATCATCAGAATTGACTTTCATAAATTCCTCGTAGTGATCACCAAAAATCTTTTTGGCACTCTCATCAAAGTCGCTGCCATCTGCAACCACATCCAGAGATGTCACTTCATATCCTTCATCTGTAGTCTTGAAGTGCATACATCCCGGGTAAGATCCGCCTGAAGTATTCTGAAGGATTCCATCCTTCAGGTCATAATTGAAGATCCAGAAGTTGCCGTACACGCGGATATCAGATCTGTCCGAAATATCCTCTGCGACGATCACAGGACAGGGAATGCAGACCTGTGCAGGCTCATAATTCTTACCAAGTTCATCTATCAGATAATTGTATAATATCAGATAGAAAAGCTCCGGTCCCGGATACTCATATGCAGGAAGCGATCCGCTGGCAGCTGAATCACCACCTGCAGAAGCATTATCACCACCTGTGGAAGCATCGCCTGCGCCAACCGGCTGGAAGCTGATTATCTCTGCGCCTTCCTGCTCTGCAAAGAGTTCCTCAAAACGGCTCTGGGCAGTTGCTGAGTCATAATCCTCAAACTGGGCATTGCAGGTCTTGTAGTAATATGTATCATTTCCATCGGTATCGTAAACAACATATGCTTCTTCAAGCTCGACAAGATTGCCTGTATCGATCAGATACTTTGACATGAAATGGTTGCCGCCAACATAGATATCACCGTCCTTGATAGCCAGAGGATATGCTGTTCCACCTGCAGAAACAGTTGCAAGATACGTCGGAACTCCATCCTTATAAATGAATATGTCAGCATCTATCGCTGCATCAACGCCAGGCTCCCACTCGTATGTTCCGCTTGTTACAAGGAGAACATCTTCATCACCGATCTTGGCGTTTGCATAGCCCTTTCCGCTCTCAAGCTTATCAACTATCTGTGTAAAAGTATCACATCCTGAAATATCTATAGAAGCTTTCTGTTCCGGTGCCACGTATACATCAGCCACATTGAAATCTTCCGGAGCATATGTCCCCTGATCTGCGGCTTCATCAGCTGTAGTCTCTTTTTCGGTCTCCGCTGCAGTCTCTGTTGTGGCTTCAGCTGCATTCTCTGATGTAGCTTCAACGGCAGGCGCTTCCTGTGCCTCTTCAACTGCCGGCTGATTATCTGTATTTGTGTTATCCTGACTTCCGCATGCTGTAATAAGAGATGCCGTCATCATACCCACTAGAACAATACTGATAAATTTCTTTTTCATCTTTCATACCATCCTTTTTTATAATTTTTCTTATTCACTTTTTCTCTCACATTTCATTTATACGATAAAAGAAATGATATGGCAATTCGACTCCTTTCGCTATTGATTCAATTGATTTGTTCAGAAACACTTTTGTAAAAGAGACAAAATTTCGTGCTATCATTATAGGTATCTGTTAAATGTTTATTTGAGCAAAGAATCTCAAGACCTCAACAGACATCTTTTAACCTGTTTTAATACTATATGAGGCTAGCATGGCAACATACGCAATATCCGATCTGCATGGTCAATACGAAATATTTGAAAAACTGCTGAAGCGCATAGGTTTCTGCGACGATGATTTCATGTACGTCCTTGGCGACGCCATAGACAGGGGTCCCGACGGGATAAAGATCCTTGAGAGGATCAAAAATGCCCCGAACATGGATCTTCTCATAGGCAACCACGAGTTTATGATGCTGAACTCCGTTGCCCCTGATGGCTCTATAGATTCCGTCCCCGGCAGGGATGCCGATCTCTGGCTTTACTATAACGGCGGAGACCATACTTTTTCTCAGTATAAAGAGCTGTCCCCCTCAGATAGAAAAGATCTTTTGGAGTGGCTTAATACAAGAATGCTCTCAACATTAACCCTAACAGGCGGCAGGACCATCTGTCTCACACACTCAAACTTTTATGAGGACTATATAGGTAAAAAATATGAGGACTGCAGTTACAGGGATGTGTGGAACATTGTCTGGAATACCCCCTACAGGGCAGACCTCTTTATCCCTGTGGAAAAATATGCGGAATCCGGCTACGACTTTATTATCGGCCACGTCCCGGTTCAAAGGGTTGAAGGAATCACACGGAAACTCGCGGCCTACCACGATAATTGCATAACACTCATAGATGGAGGATGTTCATTCCGCCAGGACAGAATTCTTGACGATGATGAGTACGGAGTTATATGCATAAGGCTGGAAGATATGAGTGAGACTGTGGTCACCTTCGCGTAAACTTACCGTCGCAGACCACTGATCAGCCATATGGATTTACATCTGTATGGTCAGATGTAAATTATGAGAGAGTCAAAAGTCCGACTCGGTGGGCAGCATCGGACTTTTAAGGCCCTAACATCATATAAACAGCAAAAATTGTTTACAGATGAGTGATATAAGGAGGACGTCAAAGTGGCTAAGCAAAACATAAATCCCATAACAAGACTCGATTACCCGGATCCAGACATCATCCGGGTCGATGATACCTACTACATGGTCAGCACCACCATGTACTTCATGCCGGGCTGCGAGATACTCCGCTCCTACGACCTGGTTCACTGGGAACATGCCGCCTATGTATATGACAGGCTCGATTCCACTGACGCCCAGCGCCTTGAGGGCAAAGAGAACATCTACGGTCAGGGGATGTGGGCTGCCAGCCTTCGGTATCATGACGGCTTTTTCTTTGTGTGCTTCGTATGCAACGACACCCACAAGACATACGTATACACTTCACCAAACATCACTGGTCCTTGGGAAAAGAACTGTCTGAAGGGCTTTTATCATGACAACTCCATTTTGTTTGATGATGACGGGAGAATTTATATCATCAGCGGAAACAGGGAGATTCACTTACAGGAACTGTTCCTTAAGAAAACAGAGCATGGCGTAACTTTGACCGATGACGTATCAGAAGCACCCGGTAATACGGATTTCGGCACCAATCCCCCGGATAAGACCGGCATAGACAAAACCATTGAAGCCCAAATTATCATTACTGACACAGAAGATGCTCCTCTCGGCTATGAGGGCGCTCACTTCTATAAGATAGATGGCAGGTATTATATATTCCTGATCCATATCCCCCTTTCCACAGCAAAACGCACCGAGAGCTGCTTTGTATCCGAAAGTGTTACAGGCCCGTACTATGGTGCGGATATAATGGATGATGACAGAGGCTACCGCCAAATGGGCGTCGCCCAGGGCGGCATCGTGGAGAGTCCTTCCGGAAACTGGTACGCAATCCTCTTTCAGGACAGCGGAGCTGTCGGACGCATCCCTGTACTCATGCCCGTCACCTGGGAAGAGTCTGCTGCAACCAAAGCCCGATTCCCCGCATTCGGCTCAAATGGGTTGATCCCGGAAACCTTCCCAATAGAAGACCTTCGGCCGCAGCACAACTATATCCCTCTTGTCGGCAGTGATGATTTTACAGAATTTTCCGGAGATTCCTTTGGCTTTAAGAGCTGCTGGCAGTTTAATCATGAGCCTGATCTTGCTCTTGTGAAAAGAGATCCTGCAAAAGGCACAGTTACAATAACCACAGACAAGCTCTGCGATAACCTCGTCCAGGCAAAGAATGTCCTGACTCAGCGAACTCTTTTCCCGGGCTGCAGCTGTCATGTGGATATAGATGCCGGCAATCTTCGCGATGGTGACTATGCCGGTTTATGCGTGCTGGAAAGCAGTTATTGCTTCATCGCGATAACAAAAAGGGATGGAAAATTTTATCTGGTCCAGGGAAGTCGCAATATCACCACAGGTGGCTTCTGGGGCGAGCGACATGATACTGAAGGTTTTGAGGAAAATGCCTGCATAGAGATTGAAGAGCTGCGCCTGACTCTGTATGCTTACATCTGCTATGACCACGAATCATTTCCGGGATCATCAGCCCCTTATCCCGCCACTCATCTCACCACTGATGGTACAGCCACTCAGCTCACTACTGATGATCCCGCCATGCATCTGACCACCGATGATACAGCCCTCTTTGCTTACAGTAACATCGGGTCAGCCCCCAATACAATTGGCACCACCTGCAGCCTTGAGTTCAAGCTGGATCACTTCACAGGTGCCCGCTTCGGACTGTTTGTCTACAGCACAAAAGAAGCCGGCGGCAGCGCCAGCTTCTCGAACTTCATATACTGAATCACCGGCAGCCGAGCTGCCTTTTCGTCATGCTCTACAGCCTTTTCAAGAACTCTTCGGAAGAGATCCTGCCCTGAACATGGTCGATGATATCCATCGCAGAGTCAGAGAGAACTGTTACCATGCTGTAGAACATGGTCTCTGCCTCACCGTATATTTTCTCGAAAGAAAAAGTCCTGGGGACAGGGATTGTCTGCTTATAAGACAGCCTTATGTCCTCGCCGTCTTTTTCGCCAAGCTCCACAGCATATCCACCCACAGGAATCGAAGAGTTCATCATGGACACTGCCACGAGGAGCTCTGCCACCTGCTCATCCTTTAATTTATCGAATTCTTTCACATCAAATTTCTGTGTCAGGAAAAGAACTTCATCCTTATCCTCAGGCATTTCCTGAAAGAATATATCCCCAAAGATCTCAATTCCAAAGGAATTTTCCGGGATCATCACGGTTAGAACCTTTCCCTCCTCTATGAGTTTTGATGGTATCTTATCCTCCCTGAAAGCCTCATCCAGCTTTGAGAGTATCTTTTCCTGTACATTTTCCTGTAAAGGCATAATGACCTCCAAATTCTATTATTTCTGCAGCGTGCCGGCATAGACCACGCCGCCGGCTGATACATTATCATCAACATCCCAGTCTTGCGCATAGAGTTGCCAGGGACGGATGCCTCTCCGAATCCGCATTTGCCGAGCTGGTAGGGAATTCGATATGGAGTCCAAGCCCCTCGACGAATTCATAGCAGGCATCAACCATCTGATCGCCCTCAGGTTTACTGAAGAAAATCGCCTTATCACCTCTGAAGAAGAGATGGTTGTAAATAAAGGTTGCATATTTCCTGACAATATGGTTAAACATTCCCTTAACTGTAGTATATCCCATCTCGGCAGCCATATGCTCCATGATCTGTTTCTTTACTTTTTTGGTGAGTTTAATATCCTTTGGCAGATTCAGCCATTCAAGATCATCCATCTTGAGGAACTCCTCCATCGTAGTATTCTTATTGTATCCCTTTAGCTTATAATCAAGGAGCTTTGCACCCAGGCTTACTGCCACAGCTCCCAGCGCAAGGCCTATTCCGGCACCGGCAGAGGTCGTGATAGCTGCTGCCAGGCCTACACCGTTTGACGTCATAGATGCCGCGGTTGATATAGCTGCTCTTACTTTATTCCTTCTATCCAGCTTCACCATATTTTCTATATAGATCACATCCGACTGGCTATCCTCAGTTTGATCTCTCCTTAGCGTTTTTTTGATATCATGGAACTTACTGAGTGCCTTTAACCTGTGATACTCCTGTCTGCCCTGAACAAATACATCGGCCACGTCAAGCACAAGACCTGCCGTAGAAATCGCACCGCCAGCCACCTGCATGCCTGATTTCATAGCCCCCACAGCTGTAGCAAGTGCAGCATCCCCCATCATCAGGTTAGATACCCTGGAAGCGTAAGAGATATTGGTGATACCTGCGCAGATACCGTAGGCTCCGGCTGCAACACCTCTGCCTGCCTTAAGAACACTTACCATGGTGACATCAGTTGCAAAATCCTCGGATTTTATCATCTTCAGCGCATTACTGACACCCTTCAGAGAAGCATACAGATTTACGCAGCCGCTGAGTGTTCCAAGTACGCCTGCAGAATAGTTTACGCCCTTCAGCAGCCCATTGAGAGAGATATCGGCGTTTGGCAAAAGCCCCAGGTCGATCCTTGCATCCATTCCCTGTGTCACACCGATCGTTTTGATAGGATCGGAAAAGAGCTTTGGAACCAGGCTGACCTTGCTAAGAAGGGTCAGTGACTGGGAAGAAACATATACCGCATCTGCCTTGAGCTTGCTCTCTTCCTCCTTGAATCCGACCTTATAGTTTTTCTCCATAAGGAATTCTGTCTTGTCTGCAAGAGCCTTATCCTTGACCCTGAGTGCCCTCATGGCGTCCTGGGCATCTGATGCTTTTTGATCTGCCGTCTTCTTTTTGTACCATTTTGTCACGAAACTGGCATTGTCTCTGTCCATTACTGCTTCATGGCACTCCTCTGCAGCCTGAAGAGCTTTTAATAAGAGAGCATCTCTCTCCCTTTCAAGTCCAAACACCTCGTCAGCTTTTCTTTTCAGCTCCTTATCAACCTGCTCATCAAGTTCTTCCTTCCCAAGTTCTTCCTTTTTCTTCTCTCTCTCCTCCTCCAGAATTGAATCCGCAGTCACTCCCTGCATCTTTGCGTAGGCCAGAACATTTCTCGCAACGTCCTCTCTCTGTACCTGGGCATAGGCCGCTTCCACCTTTTCCCACATAAAGGAGTGCAATCCGTCCGGGGACATGACCTCCCATACCCTGTAGGGTACCTTGGTCAGTCTGTCCTCTATGACTTTTACATCAGGTACATATCCCATCTGGGAAAGTCCCGCGTCAAAATATCCCGGAGACTCCAGATGCCCCTTCTGCTGGATGACATAGTACATATAGAGGCGCTTTCTGGGCGGGAGCTCAAGTACCTTGTTGAGAAAAGAGATGTGGTCAGTATGCTTGGCAGCCACCTTAACCAGCAGGTAATCAGTCTGAAGCAGACGCCTTCTCTGTTCCTCTGTGAGATTTTCTGAGAGTATCTTTTCGTCCGCCTTCTCTTTCTCCAGCTGCTCCGGAGTTTTTTGCTGTCTCTTTCCCTTATTCAGAAATCTCACTCTGTCCCTGAGCTTCAGCATGATACTGTCCCCGCTGCCAAAGGCTTCTTCATGAGATTCATCTGTTATCCCAAGAGTATTAAACAGGTCTGTTTTATCCGTTTCTAAAGCTTCTCCCCATTCATAATCAGGATCATACAGCTTCATAAGCTTATCAAACAGGTCAAGGAGATCGTTTATCTTATCCTTCCTTTTCCCGGGTGCCAGATTGTCCGCATACAGCACTCTGTACTTTGCGAAATCACCGGCAAAGATCCTGGTCATGTTGTAGAGAGTCTTAGCTTTCTCCTCCGCTGTAAGGACTTTGTCATTTATAATTGACTTCTTGATGTTCTGAAATTCCTTGAAATGCGCCTCTGTGGTGTGGGCAATCCTCAGTTTTTCTTCGTTGTCAAAGTATGTATCAACGACCTGCCTAAGGGTTAAATCCTGATCATGAATGCTCTGTCGCTTAAGGTCATCAAAGCGGAATTTCCTGGTAATATAATCACGCCATTTTCTCTGCTCATTCAGAGCGGCTTCACTCAGCGTATCCTTTTCGGTAAGTACAGGCGCGCCTTCCAAATGGGTGTAGTCTTCTACCAGATTAAAATTCAGCTCATATTCAGGGTGTACTATCTGCTCCTGCTGCCCTGTTACAAGCTCATCTACAGTATTCTGATCAAATATTCTGCTCTCGCGATGGATGAGCTTATCCTGCTGGTGCTCCCTGACACCCTCTTCAAGCTTATCCTGCTTTTGCTGATCAACGGTTTCCTCAGCATTTATCAGCTTCTCTTTATATATATCAAGTTGTTTTTGATCCTCATTGCCATACATAAAATGTCACCATCTTTCCTGCATTTAAAAGATCTTTTGCCCATCTGTCAGGCGTTGTCAGGTATCAGCATATGTTCCAGAGTAAAGAGTTCTACCCCCGGCGGGTTAAAGGCTTCCTGCATTCCCTTATATGTGGCCGCGTCATCAATCTGAAAGATAATGCTGATGTCATCACCCATGTCCTTCCTGGCAGCCTCCAGGCATTCGGAGAAAAAGATCAGAAAGATATTTTTCCTCTTCGCGATCCTGTCCATGATGACAGCTGAGATAAAGAGCGTCTTATCTCCCATGGGAGCCGCTATGATCGCACCGTCTATGACATTATTTTCCATATAAAATCTTGTGTATTTTCCCCTGATCTCCTCAATGGAGATATTGTTTCTTCCCTTGGAGTGCAGGTAATTTAGTGCAAATTTCATGCCTGCTTCTTCGATGTCCACTACTTTGGGAAGCTTCTTAAGGTTCTTTTGCACCAGCTGAAGAGCTCCCGGCCGCATCAGATCCTCTAAGTGGTAAAAGAGAATCTTCTGGCTGACATTTAGCGGAACAAAGCCCCTTTTCGTCATAAAATTGTTGTACAATATGGCGTTCTGCGGCTTGATAAACTGCTTGCAGAGGATGTCGAAATTCCCAAGTCTATCAATATACTCTTTGGACAATGTAAGGAGCTTCGAGCACATATCCTGTCCCCGGTATCCGGGTGCCACATAAATATATTCAAGAAAGATATTATTCTGAAGACTTCCGATTATGTGGGAAAAGATCGCATAACACTGCAATTCCTCGCCCTCAAAGCCGCCTAATGTCAAAAGCTCGTACCGGTCATCCTCACTGATCCTTTTAACTCTTATGGATGACAGCGCCATAAGCTGATTCTTCGGAAAAGAAAACCTTCTAAGTTCCATATCACGTTATACCCCCATTACATCCCAAAAGCCGCCTGCGTATCTTCCTGCGATGTCCAGTGAGACAGAGATCATACTGTCTGCCATTTCTGTGATCTCTTCATCTGAAAGCTCAGATATTATGGGAACCTGTGCCCTGAAACTTAAGGACGATGACCGTGGATCAAAGGAAAAAGCACCGAAGGGAAGTTCGTTGTTAACCAGGGCAATGTTTACACAAAGTCTCTGAATGAGATCATCTGCGATGTCCTCTGTCAGAAGTACAGTGCAGTCAAAGATATCAAACTCCTCCTCCGGAAACTCCAGGAACCTGTATTGCCCCAGCGCCGTTCCCGCGAGCCTGCCGAAGGCTGTATGAAACGAGAGCAAAAGATCTGTATCAAGCCCCTTTTCTCCCTTTGCCCTCAGAACAACATCGCTCTCACCGGCATCATTCAGTCTGTCCTTCAATGTACTAAGTATCTTATACGACTGCATAAAGACCTCCCCATAAAATAAAAAGTAAACTACTACTAAAATGATAACATGAAATTGCCGATATAAAATAATGATCATCTTCATATTTATTAAATATTTCTTATATTTCGATTTATAATCATCATTATCTCGGTAAATTGAGTTATAATTTAATATGCTCGGTTATACATATCTCAATTGACCAGCTCACCGGGCATTTAATTGGGAGTAATAAAAATCTCAAAATATGGAGGCGTGTTATGGCAAAAGAAACCAAAGAACCAAAAACAAAAAGTAGCTCAAGTGTAAGTTTTACAAACAGCATTAAGAACCGGCTGATTGCCCTGCTTTTGGCAATAGCCATCATTCCGCTTGTAATATCCATTGTAGTGAGCTACGTCACTTCTACCAATAAAGCTATGGCTGATGCACAGGATTCCCTGGAATGGCAGGCCTGGTACATCGAGGCCACTCTGCAGTCGATAATCGAACAGAATATGAATATGATCCGCCAGGTAGGCGAAAATCCCACAATCCTGGCTTATGTTACAGCACCTGAGGCAGGTATCACTGATGATGTCATCATGACCACGCTTAAAAGTGTAGATGATGTCCTTGCGGACGGCAACGCAACAACCCTTACAGGGGCAGATGGTATGCAGCTGTTCCGTACAGATGGCGGCAAGCTTGTGGATGTTCATGAGAGAGAATATTTCAAACAGGCCATGAGTGGACAGCCCTATATGTCCGATGTTATCGTGAGTGCATCAACGGGAACCAGGCAGGTTACCTTCGCTGCTCCCGTAAAGGACGCTTCAGGAAACTGCTACGGTATCATTCAGCGAAACTATAATCTGAATGACCTTCATGCCATACTTGCCGAAGAGTCGGAAGACGCATTTGTAGTTGACAGGACAGGTCTTATTGCAGCTCACGCCCAGTATGAGATAGGCCAGGGTGCCCACGAAGAAGAGTACAGAGACAAGTCTGAGTTTATGACTTCCGGCAAGAGTGAAGGATTCTACTTTGTTGACACAGGCAGAGGATACGATGCTTACGTTGCCTATGTAAAAGAGCCCAATACCCAGTTCACGGTATGTACAGCATCCGATTCCGATAAAGTACTTGGTACCGCAAGGAAGGCCGCCAGTATAGTCATCCTCATCGGTATCGTCATGGCGATCGTTGTAGCCATAATCTCCTTCCTGTTCGGAAAAGCAATACTTGCTCCCATCAGTGCTGTCAGTGACGCACTTACAGACCTGGCCGATGGACGTTTCCATAAGATAAAAGGTCATGAAGGTCGCAAGGACGAGTTCGGTGTAATGATAGACAGTACAAATACCGTTCTCGACAGACTCAGCGATATCGTTTCAAACATCAAATCCTCCGCAGCAAGTGTTGGTGATTCCTCCGAGGAACTCTCCGATATGGCCAATCAGATTTCACAGACAGCCGAAGACGTATCCAATGCTGTTCAGGAAATCGCATCAGGCGCCACACAGCAGGCTGATGAGATCCAGAGCGCATCTGAGAATGTTGGAAGGATCGGCGATGCGGTAGGCGATGTCCAGTCCTCCACAGACAGCCTCTCAAATCTTGCAAGCAAGATGAAGGAAGCTTCCGAAATATCCAGCAACTCCCTCGCTTCGCTGCAGGATTCATCATCTGAGATGACTGCCAAGATAGATGAGATCTCAAGAACCATCGCTGCTACTCAGGATGCCGTTACAAATATCAACGACAAGGTTGAAGGAATTGCATCAATCGCCACCCAGACAAACCTGCTGTCCCTCAACGCTTCCATCGAAGCTGCAAGAGCAGGAGAAGCCGGAAAAGGCTTTGCTGTCGTTGCCGAAGAGATCGGCAAGCTTGCTGATGACTCCAAGGAAATGGCAGATGATATCAGGAAAGAGATGGATATCCTTCTGGAGCAGTCCAAGGCTGCCGTACAGGCCGCAGAGGATGTAAAGCAGGGCAATCAGGATCAGCAGATAGCTCTGGGCGAGACATTAAATGCAGTCAACGGAATGCTTGGCGATATCGGAAGCACTGTTGGCGGAGTACAGCTGATATCCCAGGGCGCAGACACCTGCGAATCTTCCAAGAACGCCGTTGTGGACACCATGAGTGCTCTGTCAGCAATTTCAGAGGAGAATGCAGCATCTTCAGAAGAGACCGGAGCTTCCATGCAGGAACTCTCAGCTACGGTTACGACCCTGGCAGGCTCGGCAAACAGCCTGAGGGAGATTGCAGAACAGCTCAACAGAGAGATGGAATTCTTCAAATCATAACTAAGCAAAGCGCGCCAGCGGCGCACAAAAATAACAAGCGGAGTCCGGCTCACACCGAACTCCGCTTTTATTTTATATCTGTATTGCTGTATCAAATGTCAGTGGCTCCTTCATCCTTGAGCCTTTGCTTGTCTTCGTACATCTCTTTGTCTGCACGGTCAAATATATCAGTAACAAAACTGTCAGATGAAGGGTCATATTCAGCCATTCCTGAAGCCATTATCGGTCCCGATCCGGATCGCAGATTCTCAAGGACCTGTTCTCTGAGCTTACTCATCAGATCCTCTCTGTTTAAGAAATCACTGCTGCGAAGGAATATGACAAATTCATCTCCTCCAACTCGAAATACCGGGCTGTGGGTAAAGATATCGCACAAAAGCTTCGCAGATTCCCTGATATACTCATCACCGACAACATGGCCCTGTGTATCATTTATCTTCTTCAGATCATTGGTATCACAAACAACCAGCGCAAAACTGAGATAATCCAGGCCATTGTCTATGTTCTCCTGCACTGATTTTTCCAGCTCATGATATGCTGTCTTATTCTTTACCCCTGTCAGTTCGTCGCGTCTGGCCAGTTCTTTCTCAGTATTGAGAGCCTTGAGATGCTGTTTCTCTTTTTTGACCTCATCATCTATGTTTTCAATACCAATGATAAAATGGGTGCCATCGCTGGTCTTTCTCACAGTCATTCTGACATAATGTTTGTTAGTACCTGCCTTGACCCGATAGTCAATGCTGCAGCTCTTATGAGTATCCAGCGTACTGATCAGATTGTCTCTGTCAAGAAATTCTAATGCGAGATCCCGGTTCCTTACCTGAACGATCTGCAAAATATCATTTTTCGCATCGGCGAAGAAATCATCCCCGGATTTCTTCATATCAAGTTGCCCGTATATATTTCGGCATTCGTAGCTTAAATAATTTGAATCCGCTATATTCACATAATAGATCACATCATAATTGGCTGCCAGGCTTTCTGCGATCTGACTGAATGTCACCTGCTTTTCCTGGCTTTCCTTGCGCCTGATCTCAGCCTTGATATCATCATCTATGTCTTTCTCATAGAGCACAAAGGACTTGCCGTCATCGACAAGCTTAAGTGTAAACAAAAAGATCCTGGGCTGGTCATTTACCATGATCCTGTATTTATAGGAGTATGATCTTCTGCCCTTAATGTTCCTTAGCATAGTCTCTTTCTGATGCAGGTCCCTGGCCATTTCCCTGTCATCCGGATGAACAAACCGGTCGATGTTCTCCTGAGTCTCGGTATAAAAATTCCGTCCAAGTACAGGAACATTCATCGACTTATATTCCTGACTTGCCACATATTCCCGAAACTCTCCCGACTCTACATCAATGTAATACATTACGGCATAATCTTCCGCCAGACCTTTTGCAATGTTGTCGTATACTTCCTTTTCCTTCCGCTCACCGGACTCCACATATGCATGAATTGCACATATTCCGATAATGAGCCCCATCGCATAGGTCGGATAGTTTTGATTAAATATCTGTATTATCAGGAAAATCTCCATTACAAAGCAGGTAAACCCAACGGCATAGTGCCGTAATCTCTCTTTGCCTACGGATTTACAGGCAATGTAAAACATATAGGATGAGGTCATCAGATAAAGCACGATCTGAAGAAGAAACGCAATGTGCCTGCCCGGTTCGGGAACATATTCATGGGCAGCATTGAAAGAAAACATGAACGGATTAATAAAATTGGTCAGCAGATATACCATGGCCAGTCCGAACATGACCCATACCAAAGTCAAAAGAACTTTGCTTCGAAGCCCGTTCTTTTCCAGATAGGTGACAATATAACGGACCCACATCAACATCGTCAGAAACATGAACGCAAAATACAGGACACAGGTGATGTATAAGAACGGAAACAGAGCACCATTCTCATGACGCTCATACAATAACCCCCACAATACATCCGTAATGAAGTAGCAATTGGCTGCCATAAGGAAAAGCACATAGCGGATAATTGCTTTTTGCTCAGCTCTTTGTTCTTTTGACAAGCCCCTGATATTCTTAAAGATGTCATGGTTCATTATTAAATTAAGAATCAATGACAGAACGCTTATAATTGAGTAAGACATCTGTTATCTGTTTCCCCCTGCTTTACTTTCTGTTTCTTCATCTGTCATATCGTAGATTACTGTCCCGGAAAGATTATTTAAATCTTATTTTTATTATATACAAAAATAAAATATGAAAAACCTTTTTTACATATTTTTCATTTTGGGGGTTGACATTTTGTTAGCATATGCTAATATATCTATGTTAGCTATTGCTAACCCAAATGACATTCATAGTCATAAGAAATCTCCTACCTAATAATCGGTGCGCCTTGCCAGCGCACCGATTTCCTTTTTTCAAGAAGTTGCCTATTGCTAACAATACCAATTTGGACTATAATCACGTTAGCAGCAACTAACTTTATTTAGAGCATGTGAGGTAATATGAGCAAAGAATATGTTATATCCCTCCTGCAGGAAAAAGGATTCAGGATAACCAAACAAAGAAAACTGATCATCCAGACAATACTGGACAGTGATGGTTCATCCTGCAAGGAGATCTATCATAACGTTATCGCCAGGGACAGCTCCATTGGAACCGCCACGGTTTACAGAATGATACGCCTCCTTGAGGATGTCGGTGTTCTGAAACACATTGATATGATCTCTATTACTACAGATCATTTTAGTCCATCTGATTATTAATATTGCCGTATTTCCACCAGATAGACAAATATCCGCCGAGTCTTTTAAGCGCTGCAGATTTGTTCTCAAGAAGAACATCTGCCATTACGTCGAAGAAGTCATCGGGTTCTTTATCAATAAATATTCCTTCCTTAGCAATTTTTTCTAAAGCCTCGACCTGTTTTATGGCATACTCATGCAGCAGCTTGAGAAACTCTTCTGTTTTTTGCGCTTCCAGTTCAACAAATTGCGCATCGTTAGATTTGACCCTTTGCTCAGCCTGCGCTTCACGAATCTCTTTATAGACTTTTCGCAGCTTAGCTCCACCATTCTCAAGGTCATTGAAATACGGTTCGAGCTCTTTATCGATTATCTCCATCAGCTTTCTATCGTATATGTGGCCGATATTACGCTTTATTTCTACAAGGAACCTGTTCCCGGATATGTATTTCTTCTTTCTTGCTTCAGCAAGTTTATCTAGAAATACATTCATCTGGTTATCCTTTTCTTCCTGAGTACCTTCAGGATTAAGTTCTTTCAGCCTATTGTATTCAGAGCTCGCATTTTTGTAGATTCCATCAGCATCCAGTGCATTCAGAGCTGCAATTATTTCTTCCTCCCTGCCGTCTTTCAAACCGTTTTCGGCTATATTCACGGCAAGCCTTCTGATCTTATACACTTGTGGCTTGTTGAAATAATCTTCAAGTCGATAGTGGTCATTCTTTATTGCCTCATATGCCTCGTTGCAAATGGCTTGTTTCTCTGCCTGACTGCCTCCCATGGCATAAGCCTCTCTGACCGTCTCTATGTAGTCTCTGACACTTTCAATACTGTTTGCGACATCAATAACACCATTTAGATGCTTTTCGAAGAATTCATCCGAGTCACCCAGATTATGGAAATCCTTCTTTACCGCTTCCCTGTCTATCTCCCCTTTCATCTCCATTTTAATCTCGGAAGTCAGCTTGGACAAGTAACCATCTTTCTCTTTCATATCAGAATGTATTTTCGCATAAATATCGGCTTTTGGTTCATGGCCGGGACAGTTATTCATGGCATAGAGCTGGCCAACACAGCTCTTAAGATCACGGATCTCTTCGTTCATCTCAGCTATGGCGTTCTGGATTCGCAGCTGACTCTGCACAAAGTTATTGATTGCAGCCGGAATCGCAACTCCCAGTTCCTGTGCCCTGATCAGGCAGGCACCAATTCGCTGGCCGGTGGTGGTAGGATTGCCCAGCTTCATCACCTCTTCAAATACCCTGGTCAGCTGATCCTTCTTTTTGTCGTACTCCTCCAGCACTTTTGGATCTGCACCCTTAAGCAGCGCATGGAATCCTTTCTGAAATTCGCTGACATTGCCGGCGGCTGCCGCCATGATCACACGGGTAATGTGAAGCTGCTGATTGGCGTCAAGCTTTGTCGCATTACCGAAATCTATGACCGTCACCTTATCATCGTCGATCATAATATTGCCCGCGTGAAGATCGCCGTGATAAAATCCGTTCTTGAAGATTCCCTCTTCAACCCATATCCTTGCCAGATCCGTCATATATTGCTGGCGTTTCTGAAGCCTCAATATAAGTTTCTGGATTCTCTTCTGGGCTTCAAACAGTTTTCCCGAGTTATCGGCATTGAGTCTGACCGGTATGATTTTTTCGCCATTAACTTCTATCGTCATGGGTTCTCTGACAATTACGCCATCCACATTCTTTTCCTTATACATATAAAACTGCGACATGATTTCCTTCTTTTCCTGTGCCACAGATTTCATATAGGCATCCAGTGTAGTCCCGGGAGCCTTCTCCAGCACCATGGAAGTGGCCGTCGGTTCTACTGTGTGATCTACCTTCATGGCCTTTACGGTATTGCCATGTTTATCATAGCAGATACCCTTCTCAACATTTGCTGCCTCGATGGTAAGATCCAGCTCCTCCTCGATTCGAAGCAGCTGTCCCTCATAAGTCGCAAGCATACCGCCGTTTTTATCTGTGATCCGGGCGCAGTCACGCATAATGGACTTCTCCCTCATCATACGGTTGCGAACATCGGGACGGAGAAGTTTCACAACCACGTCCTTGCCGTTTTCAAAGCCCGGGCCGTACATTTTGCAAAGGAACGTCTGTCCCACGGAAGCTGCACCAAGCGCACGTGTTACCTCGATCTTTGTCACACGTCCGTTTGAGCGCTTGACCATATCCAGCATCTGCGCCTTTACGATCTGCGGAGGGATCGGTGCAAGTCGGGATTTCATATCGTCAAGAGCTGACTGCAGTTCTTTGGGAAGGCCGATCGTAGGGATACCCTGAAGCATCTTCTGAAGAAGCGGACCTGCTCCTTTGAGTATTCCTCCCAGGTATGCTCCCGTCACATCCTTCTCTGCCTGCTTCTTTTGTTCTTCTGTCGCATTATCTGGAAGCTTTACCGCAGGTTTGGTGGCCCTTATTGCCCCTGCCAGCATGGATCGCTTGTCGAGAGTTGAGACACCGGCGAAGTAGTTCGAGAGTACCAGACGCATGAACTTACCCTGTCCCCTCTTTCCGGTGAGATAGTTCTCTGTGATCACACTTACCAGTTTTCTACAGGAAGCTTTCTTGTATTCCTTCTTGTATTCCTTTCTTCGCTGCTTTTCCTCTGCGCTGATTCCCTTCTCATAAGGATCACGGGGCTTTTCCATGTTAAGCTCAAGTTTTGTGATCTCCTGCTCTTCTTCCTCCTGCTCTTCTTCCTCCTGCTGCTCTCCTTCAGCATTCTGCTGTTCGTTCTGCTGCATGGGCTGCTGATTTACCGCTTCATTCTGCTGTACGGGCTGCTGATTTACCACTTCATTCTGCTGCTCGTTCTGCTGTACGGGCTGCTGATTTCCTACCTCATTCTGCTGCTCGTTCTGCTGTACGGGCTGCTGGTTTACCGCTTCATTCTGCTGCGCATTCTCCTCAGCGCTGCCTCCAAACAGGACATCAACATTTTTATTGACCTCCTCCTGTATCTTGTTGGCAGCCGATTCCACCTGCTCATCTATCTTCTTTTCAAGGTCAGCAAAAAGATCGGGTCTGCTGGCCGTAATACCGGTTATAGCCAGACGCAGTGCGGATTCAACAGCTATATT
>JAEEGH010004211.1_pt1 | contig 37085 bp, 30 predicted proteins | sample 9134181 | NCBI WGS metagenome assembly JAEEGH01 (sample SAMN16246544, study PRJNA631951) | gut metagenome | biome: gut microbiome; feature: rumen; material: DP-attached | host: Bos | place: Iran: Karaj | collected 2018-10
GGTAGTATGAAAAAAAGGATTATAGCCATTATGGCAGTATTAACCATAGCAGCCACCATGCTTGCAGGATGTGGCAAGAAAGAGACAGTTATCTCAGACCATTTATCCGGCCTCTACTGGGGTGAAAGCCAGGTTGGCGTTGAATCTGCTCTCGGAAGCAATCTTGTAGACCCGAATCTTTTTACAGACAACGGTTCAACAATCGGTGTTTTTGACGCAGAGAAGTTAGGTTTTCCAACAAGAGCCAATACAGAGATTTATGCAACATATACCGTTACAGATGACAAACTTACAACCATCTGTGTAAGCTACTCAGGAAGCGAAGAAGACTTAAATGCAATTTCAGCATCAGTGCTTACTTTCCTGGATGACGAATATGGCAATCCTAAGAAGAAAGATGCATATGAAGAAAACTTCATCTATGAGTGGTCAACCAAGAAAGCCTATATCAAGATGGAATCCTATGACATCATGGGAGTAATCATTACATATAAGGCACCACAGAAATAATCAGTTAACGAACAAAGAGCAGGAATATATATCCTGCTCTTTTTTTCTTGCATTTATGCGGATTTTTCTTCAAGGATTCTTCCTATGTGCCTTTTTTCAAAGAACATATCTTTTTTGACAATGACAATAATGACTGTTGCAATTAATACAACGATTGTTTCCACGCATTTGGTTTCGGGTGTCATGGCTATTTTTTCCTGCATAAAGTTAACAAAAAAATGGAAGATTATGCAGGCCAGTATCGAACGGTTGCTTGCAAGGTAAACCCAGGTGATGATAAATCCCATGGGTATGGCACTTACAAAGAAGTTGATTACAAACCAGGGATTAACCATGAGTGAAGCCTGATAAGTACCCTTGATGAAAATAAGCGGGAAATGCCAGAAGGACCATATTGCACCAAAGATGACCGACTCCCAGAACCAGTTCATATAATTGCCGATAGAATCCTCGCAATATCCTTTCCATCCAATCTCTTCGAGGATTGAAGCTACGGTGATTGTTAAAAAGGCACCTGCCACGCCAACACCTGTAAAAGAGAAATCCTTTGTAAAAGAAAACTGATCAAGTGACTGTCCAAAAAGTCTGGATAAAAGAATCGAACAGACAACAATAAGCGCGAAAACGCCAATCGATAATAACACATTAGGCCAGTTAACTTTGTAAAATCCAAAGATCTTGTCGCGAAGGTCTTTTTTTAATGCTTTTGATTTGGAACAAAGTATAAAGACTGTCGATACAACAGCCGGGGATATCAATCCTAAAAGCATGAGTACCACCGAGATGTTCTCAGGCAGGAAAATCGCCGGTATCCAGAATATCCAGGTAAAAAGATAAGCTGCAGCAAAGTATAATACTGGTCTGTATTTGTATGTAGTTGTGTTAGTTATTTTAATCTTAGAATCCATATTTTACTCCTTTATTTATGCTTTGGTTTTTATCATTGAACAATAATTTATGCTTACCTTAAGTTCGCTCGCCTTTTCCAGATTTCGAATCTTCTTTGAAAAAAGAATCAGGGAAGATACCACAATAAGCATAATTCCGGAAATTGCGATAACTTTTGCAGAACCGCGGCCTACACCCATGTTGTTTATTTTTCCAAGACGGTCTGCCAAAACACCGGAGAATGCGTAAGCGGGAATGTACCCAAGCTGCGAGATAAATCCGATAAAGCCCCAGACACGCCCCTGCAATTCATTTGGTATATTGGTTCTTGCAAGGTAATCAAGACATGAGTTGGCGAAAGGAAGCATTGCGAAAAACAAAAATCCAAAAATACAAACAAGTATCACATTTTCTTTAAGTGAAAAACCAACCATGAACAAACCTGCCATACCTAAGGAAGTTGTCATTATAAGGCAGTGATTTTTACGAATACCGACAATCCCAGTTATTAGGGCTGTTACAAGCATTCCGAGAGCACATACGGTTTCAGAAATGCCGAGTGTTTTGGAATCCGTAAAAGACAACAGCAGTGGTTCGGATAAAATCTGGATAACTCCGATGAACATTGAGATTAAGGCCGAAACTATAATAAGAAACAGCACTCCTTTTCTTTGGTATACTCCCCGCCATCCTTCCATAAGAATTGAAAAGAAGCCCTCTTTATTTTCAATCTTTTTGCTTTCAATACTTTTCTTTACAAAAGCTGTGGTGGCAAAAGTTATAAAAAATGTACAGATATCGATGATTAACAAAAGTTTTATATCAAAAGCACCAAGCAGCAGTCCCGCAATAAGAGGGGATACCAGATATCTGGCGCTGCCGGAGAGAGAAGTCAGACCATTTGCTTTTGTATATTCTTCCTCGGAAAGCATATCCGTTACCGTTGCCCTGTATGATGGTTCAAGAAGTGATGAGAAAACAGAACTTATAAAGACACCGAGGCAAATTTGCCAAAGCGATGCCTCACCGGTCATCATTGTAATCAGAATATAAAGGATACCGATAGCCGAACATCCGTCTCCAATCATCATAAGGAGTCTTCTGTCAAACATGTCGGCGAGTACACCGGCAGGAACGGAGAGTAAAAGTGTCGGAAGGAATCCAAGCAGTGTTACAAGTGCCATCTGTGCAGCGCTTCCTGTCTTATTGAAAATATAAACACCCAAACCGAAACTGGTAAGTCCCCCTCCTATCTGCGAAATCAGATCCCCGGACCAGAGAATTAAAAATTTGGAATAATTGCTTTTTGTATTCATGTCGCCCCTTTCTTGACCGACTGTCTGTCGGTAATACTTTATTTTTTAAGGAAACCCTTAAAATAAGGTTTCCTTTGGTAATTAATTAAATAACTTCATCATTGCTTTTTGTAAACTGCCTTCTTTGGCCCCAAACAGGTGCTCGGTGTTTAAAAGGAAAGCCTTGATTCTCTTCTTCGAACTTTCCGGCGATTCATCATAATCATCATCGAATGCAATCGTGGAATAAAGGATAAGCATTTCCGTCGTTTCTTTGGGATACTTTACATTAAATATACCCTCTTTGTTTCCTTCATCAACAAGGTCTGTTAATATCGGCAATACACCTTCAACCAGGGATTTCTGCATTTTCTGATGCATCAACGCATTCTGAGGTTTATGCACCAGAGTGATTATTTCGTTACCGATGTCCGTATTTACACGAAGGCTTGAAATGGTCATAACAATTCTTTCGACTACCGGTACACTCTTGTCTTTGGAAACGGCCTCAGCTCTTGCAATAAGAGTGGAGTTGATTCGATCTATCATTGCATTAAGGATGTCTTCCTTTGACTTAAAGTGATAATAAAGAGTTCCTCTTGCAATTTTTACTTTGTCCAGTATGTCATTGGTGCTCGTCTTGTCGTAACCTTTTGTTACAAAAAGTTCTTCAGCGGCATCAAGTATTTCGTTTCTTCTTTCGGCTGCTTCTTTGACAACTCTCATTGTGCAATCCTTCATTTCATGATATTGTTTAATGCACTATTTCAACCGACAACCTGTCGGTTAATAATATATTATTCATTTTTAATCCCATTGTCAAGTATCATTTCGCAAATTCTTTCGCGATACATCCTGCTTTTTTTCTTGCCTACTTTTATTTGTTGTGCTATTATTATCTATGCTTGACGGCGTGTGGCTCAGCTTGGTAGAGCGCTACGTTCGGGACGTAGAAGTCGCAGGTTCGAATCCTGTCACGCCGATAAAAAAGGAGAAGTTGGCAAACAATTGCCTAACTTCTCCTTTTGATTAGTAATGTATGTTGTGTACTAAAAAAACTAATAGATTACTATTATTCTATATTAATCTGGCAACTCCTCATTACCTCTAAAGCCGCATTATGCTTATCGGTTGTTACTCCTGCACAGCACTTTGGATCCAAACTTATCTTTACTTCCGGCAGGAAAGCCTTAATCATAAGAGCATTTGAGATAACGCAAATATCAGTGCAAAGTCCTACAACTTCTATCTCTATTTCCTCTTTATCTGCAATAGCCTTGATATCTTCTGCTAACTTTGTGCTTCCAAAAGTTGGCTTTTCGTATATTATAGCACCATTAACTGCTTCCTTAATCTTAGCGTTAAGTTCCCATCCATTTGTACCCTTAATACAATGCTCCACCGGGAGATATTTTCCTTCCTGAGTCTTCATATATTTTTCTGTATGAGTATCCATGGTAACAAATATATTTTCAAGGTCATAATGTTTGATTTTATTTACAACATTATCAACAATTTCAACAGCCTCTTTTGTTCCAAGTGACCCATCAATAAAATCATTTTGCATATCAATCACAAGAAGTATTTTTCTCATTTTTTCTCCTTTCAAGATGAAACCTCAAATATCGCCTGGTCTATGAAGACTTATCTGGGCGGGCGCCGGGGCGAAGGGGCGGCATAAGAAGTGCTTTCTCATTACATACAGAAACGCACTTGCCACACCTGATACACTCTGCCGAGTTAGGCGTCTTGACCGGGTCCACAGCCATAGGGCAGCACCTTGCGCATGCTCCACAGTGGGTACAGGTTGTCTCATCCACCATAAGCCTTACAATGGAAATCTTATTAAAGAGTCCATAGAAAGCTCCGAGGGGACAGACGTATCTGCAAAACGGTCTTGCAATAAAAATACTCGTTACAAGAAATATCGCAAGAACACTGGCTTTCCATATAAACTGCCCACCAAGAGCTGAGAGTATTTTATGATCAGCTATCGCAAGCAGTATTCCGCTGACAGTTCCGGAGGGACAGATAAATTTACAGAAAAACGGCGTAAATCTGACTAAACTTGGAATCAAAAGCACGCATATAACTAAAATAAAATACTTAAGATACCTAAGAACCCCGTCTCCTTTAAAAGTCCTGACTCTGTGCTTCATAAAAATCGGAATCATGTAAATCAGATCCTGCAAAAATCCAAAGGGACAGAGAAAACCGCAAACCAGTCTTCCCAGTAGGACTCCAAAGAAAATCAAAAGCCCCACAACGTAATAAGGAATACGTATATGAAGCCCGGAGAGGGAATTTTGCAATGACCCTATGGGGCAGGCTCCTATTGCCCCCGGACAGGAATAACAGTTAAGCCCCGGCACACACACGCTCTTAGTTGGCGCTTCAGAAATTTTACCTGTAAAGAATCCCTTAAAATTAGCATTTTGTATTAAAGTTGCAACCAGCTGAATGGCTGTTCTTTTTTTATTATCCAATGCCGATACACTCCAGACAAATCTTAGCTGCCTTGGCCAAAACCTCTCCCGGCTGACCCATAATTATTCCAGTTACTATCAAAGCTGCAGCTGCAAAAAGCAGGGATATCTGCAATATTCTTCTTTTCATACTAATCACCTAAATATCCCTTAATTATCTCTTCCCAGCCTTCCTTGGAATAAGCCCCAATATAAGGCTCGTCGGAAAGAACATCACCGTTTCCGTTTATAAAGATTGTATTTGGAACATAACCGGACTGATACTTATCAAACTGCGAAATATATTTAACGATAGGATAGGTTATTCCCGCTTCATCAACTATTTCCTTAGCATCTGAATCATTGTCGGAATATATGCCAAGAATCAGAAAGCCCTCATCATTATATTCTTCATATAATTCCTCAAGTTCCGGCATCTCTCCAACGCATGGACCACACCATGGCTGCCAGAAATTAACCATAATTACCTTATATCCGCTGTAATCTGCAAGGCTGATATCGTTTCCATTTATATCTTTGGAAGTAAAATTAAATTCTCCTGTTGGCTCTCCCGCTGACTCAAATAAAGGTGCATCCCCTTCCGTTCCTGCCTCTTCCCCTGAAACAGTCTCGTCTGAGGAGCCGTTACCTCCAATCATATCATCGGTTATGCCCCAGTCTTCCTTTGATGAACTTGACTGAACCTCAGTATTCTGACCACCTTCTTCTGAATTTACAACAAGTCCTATCTCTTCCGGTGTCACTACTTCTATATCATCTGAGGAGTCCGCACCATTTTCTTCCAGGGCTTCATTGTAGCCTTCCTCAAATCCTTCCATAAAGGCATCAGCTATCTCACCGCAGCCTGACAAAGACATAATAAGGCTCGCTAAAACAGCCCCTGCCAGTAATGCTTTAATATATCTTTTCTTCATATTCCATTCCCCTTATCAAACTATCTTCCAAGTTCCTTAAGAACTCTCTTTGAGATTTCTTCGCATTTAGCCTTAACATCATCCTCATTGAAGGTAAGGATTTGCTTATTCTCCATTACTATCTGACCATTTATTAAAACAGTCTCAACCTCAGTTCCATTTGCTGAATAAACCAGGCTTCCAATGAGATTATTATGAGGAGTTAATGAAAGCGCAGTTGAATCCAGGATTGCAAGGTCTGCCTTCTTACCTTCTGAGATAGAACCAACCTTGTCAGCAATACCAAGAGCCTTCGCACCGTTGATGGTGGCTATTTTAAGCACTGTTTTGGCACTCATGGCATCTGCCTTTTTCTCTACTCCCTTATGAATAAGCGAAAGAATATTCATCTCATGGAAGAAATTAAGTGAATTATTGCTGGCTGCTCCGTCAGTTCCAAGGCACACATTAACGCCTTTTTCCAGCATCTTTTCCACTGGTGCAAAACCATTGCCCAGCTTCATATTACTTACCGGATTGGTGGCAACTGATACCCCGTGTTTTGCGAAGATATCGATATCGCTGTCCGTTACCTGAACGCAGTGAGCTGCAACGCAAAGGCCATCGAAGAGACCACCCGCCTCAGCCATCTCAATCGGAGTCATGTTATATTTCTCTTTAATCTGCTCAATCTCTGAAAGACTTTCAGAAAGGTGAGTATGAATTCCAACACCTCTTTCCTTTGCCTTGGCAGAAACAATTTTCATAAAATCAAGATCGCAGGTATATGGCGCATGAGGCGCAAGCATAAAGCCTACCAGTTCTTCATTCGGGAAGTTATCCATTTCCTCGAAAGCCCATTTAAGTCTGTCAGAGCCGGCCTGATTATCGCCTTCACCCACAAGTCCTCTTGATACAAAGCCTCTCATTCCTGCAGCTATGGCAGCCTTAGGCGCTGTATTAATCTGCACATTCATATCATTAAAACATGTGGTTCCTGAGTGAATCATCTCAGCCATACCAAGGAGAGCGCCATAATATGTATCTTCTTCAGTCATGATATTGTCTTCAATTGGCATAACTCCCTTAAAGAGCCAGTCCATAAAAGGAACATCATCCATGATATTACGCATAAATGCCATATATGAATGAGTATGACAGTTAATGAGTCCAGGGATTACCAGCTTGTCAGTGCCGTCGATGATTTTGTCAAAGGTTGTTCCAAGAACTGAAGGGTCTTTGACTTCGTCGTAAATGATTTTGGAGATTGTATCTCCCTTAATAACAAGACTTACATTTTTGATTACAAAAGTTTCTTTCTCATCATTCATTAATGCCTGGATATTCTTAATTAAGATATTCATATGCGTCCTCCATATCTACTGATAGAAACACCCTCCCCAAATGGAGAGGGTGCAAAAATTATTTTTCAAATGCTTTATCAACATTCTTTGATATTAGTCTTAACAGGAAATATACTACAAAGTATACCGGAATGCTGGCCACAAGAATCAGTCCTTCGAGCCACAAGCCCCATGCTACTCCCATCACAATATACTGAAGCAGAATCAGCACCGGCATGATAAGAAAAGCAATCCAGCCGTATATATCCTTATGACTTTTCTTCGGAACCTTATGAGAATAAACTGCCTTACTTTCGTCATATTCAGGAGCTTTCTCGTCACCATAAATAACCTTATCAACCGACATGTCATAAACTTTGGCAATTCGAACCCAGTCCTCCGCTCCCGGCATACTGGTTCCTTCTTCCCATGATTTTACTACATCTTCACTCACTCCGACTTTCTCGGCAAGTTCAGCTGTTGTTAATTTATGATCTGCCCTTAATTCAAATAGTCTTCTCTCTATTCTCATATAAAATTCCCGCTATAATTAATTATGATAATCTCTTAAGAAGTGCTTCTCTCTGCTCTTCGTAACCCGGCTTGCCAAGAAGGGCAAACATGTTCTTTTTGTAGCTCTCAACACCTGGCTGGTTGAATGGATTAACACCAAGAAGGTATCCGCTTACGCCACATGCAAACTCGAAGAAGTAGAATAACTGACCAAGTGCAATCTCATCTACCTGAGGAACGTTGATAAGAAGGTTAGGAACCTGTCCGTCTGTATGAGCAAGGATTGTACCATTCATGGCACTCTTGTTTACGAAATCAACGCTCTTGCCTGCAAGATAGTTAAGTCCGTCAAGATCAACCGGCTCTTCCTCGATGATGATTTCTTCACGTGATGTTTCAATATTGATAACAGTCTCGAAAATATTTCTTGAACCGTCCTGAATGAACTGTCCCATTGAGTGAAGGTCTGTTGTTAAATCAACAGATGCTGGGAAAATACCCCTCTGGTCCTTACCTTCTGACTCGCCGTATAACTGCTTCCACCACTCTGATACATAGTGAACGCTTGGCTCATAGTTAGCAAGAATCTCAATCTGTTTTCCCTTACGAAGAAGGATGTTTCTTGCTGCGGCGTATTTTAACGCATCGTTATTTTCAAAATCATTATTTAAAGCTGCTTCTCTTCCCTGTGCAGCGCCCTGCATAAGCTTATCAATATCAGCACCTGATACTGCGATTGGAAGAAGACCAACTGCTGTAAGAACTGAGAATCTTCCGCCGATATCATCTGGAACTACGAATGTCTCGTATCCTTCTTCTGTTGCAAGACCTTTAAGTGAACCCTTAACCTTATCTGTTGTTGCATAGATTCTCTTTGCAGCCTCTGCCTTACCATACTTCTCTTCAGCCAACTTCTTTAAAATTCTGAAAGCGATTGCAGGCTCTGTTGTTGTACCTGACTTGGAAATCATATTGATTGAAAAATCCTTGTCGCCGATAACCTGAATTAAATGCTTAAGATATGTTGAGCTGATTGAATTACCAACAAAATATATTTCAGGAGTCTTACGTACTGACTTATCAACTACATTGTAGAAGCTGTGTCTTAAAAATTCGATTGCAGCTCTGGCTCCAAGATAAGAACCACCAATACCAACTACCAAAAGAATATCTGAATCTGACTGAATCTTGGCTGCTGCCTTCTTAATTCTGTCGAACTCTTCCTTGTCATATGCTACAGGCTGGTCAATCCATCCAAGGAAATCATTACCCGGTCCCTTCTTTGAAACCAATAATTCCTTTGCATCCAAAACCTGCTTCTTAATATTCTCCATCTCGTGATCTGCGATAAATGAAGAAGCCTTAGAATAATCAAAACTTACTGCACTCATTGTACTTGCCTCCGTTATATAAATTTATCATTTTTGAAAAAACAATATCTTTAAAAAGTGTATCAAAAATACCCGCTCTTTTCAAGCCATCTCTTACCCCTATTTATTTTATAAAAATATTACATTTTATAAATGGGCTGTAATAGATTTTTCCTATTAAAAGTGATATAATTGTTGTACTTGATTTTTAATTTATACATGGAGGTATTAGTAAATGGGTAGTAGTTCAAATTCAAATATTGAAACCAGAGCTATGATTCTTGCCAACAGAATTAATATAATAGCAGTTACCATTATTTCATCAATTATTGCTATTGCTTATATTCTTGAAGGCGTAAAACACAATCGTACATGGGGTTATGTAAGTATTGTTACAGCTATTGTTGTTATACTTATTACAACAGTCTGGATTATGTATGCAGCAATTCCAGCATCCAGATTACTACGAATCACAAACAGTTACGGCTTCGCGATTTTGTACGCCTTTGTTTTATTTACAGCCAATAATAATCTGGTATTTACTTATATTTTCACAATGCTTGTTGTTGTAACACTTTATAATGACAAGGGATATATTTTCCGAATAGGTCTTGGTGCAATCCTTCTTAATGTAATCGATGTTATCATAAAAGTTACCACTACTCAGGTAACTTCAACTGATATTGTTTCATTTGAGATTCAGATTCTTCTTACTCTCATCATAAGCATCAATATGTATATGGTAACAATGGTTAACGGTATCCTCAACAAGATGAAGACTGCTGCCCTTCAGGATGAGAAAGAGCATATTTCAAGAATCCTTGAGAAGATTATTCAGGTATCCGGCAACATGTCAGATGATGTTGTTAATGTATCCGGCCAGATGAAAGATCTTGAAGAATCAGTAGAAAGAACTCTCTATGCGATGGAAGAAGTTAAGAATGGTACCAATGAAACAGCATATGCCATTCAGGAACAGTTATATAAGACTGAAGAGATTCAGAATAATGTTGATTCAGTTAAGCAGGCTGTAAGCATTATTTCAGAGAAGATGGAAACAACAACTGAGGCTATTAAGAATGGTCAGAGCCATATTAAAGCTCTCAATAATTTTACGGAAGTTTCAGAGACTGCAGGCAAGGAAGTTGCAGATGCCCTTAAGACTTTCGAAGAATATACAAGCCGTATGAACTCCATCATTGATATCATTACCAATGTTGCAGATCAGACATCACTTCTTGCACTTAATGCTTCAATCGAAGCTGCCAGAGCAGGTGCTGCAGGAAAAGGCTTCGGCGTAGTTGCTACTGAAATTTCCAATCTTGCAAGCCAGACCACATCTGCAACACTTGATATTACACAGCTGATTGGTGATATTACAAAACAGCTTAATATAATGGTTGAAACCATTGATAACTTAATTGAATCCAATGCCAAGCAGGCTGAAGCTTCATCAGAAACTTCAGAAAGTTTCAGGATTATCACTTCAGATATCGGCGAAATCAGAAAGCAGTCTGAAGACCTTGAGAGTATTGTTGAACAGTTAGTTACATCCAACAAAGCCATTGTTGAATCAGTACAGACTATTTCAGCCATTACTGAAGAAGTATCTGCCAACTCAAGCGAAACCTACGAAACAAGCCGCAGGAATGAAGAAATCGTTAGAAACGTTGGTTCAATTGTTAAATCACTTGACGAAGATGCCAATGCTCTTCGTAATGAAACCAATTAATTACAATATAAAAGAGGGAATTAATTATGTCATCACATGAAACACATGAATCTGCAGAAATGTATTTAAAGACTATCTACATACTGCGTAAAACAAAACCTGAAGTTCACTCAATAGACGTTAGCGAATATATGAATTATTCCAAACCAAGCGTCAGCCGTGGAATTCATATTTTAGAGCAGGACGGATATCTGGTAGTAAATGAGAACAAGGCTTTGGTTCTTACAGACAAGGGCCTTAATCATGCAGAGAGAATCTACAACATCCACGAAGTTGTTACCAAAGCCCTTATGAATATGGGGGTTAGCCAGGAAACTGCTGAATCGGATGCATGTAAGATAGAGCATGATATCAGCGATGAAACCTACAATGCTCTTAAGAAATTCGTTCAGTAATCAGTACAGTAAATCATTAGAAATCATTAAAGCCGATGGCACTAATTGTCATCGGCTTTATTTTATCTTCTCAAATATTCAGATGATACCGGGAACTCGAAATAAGTATCCGGGTAAGGCTCATCCTTTAATTTAAAATGCCACCACTCATTGTCTATTGGCTCGAAACCATTTCTCACCATTACCTTCTGAAGACGCATTCTGTTCTCATACTGCTCATCACTTATTCCTCTGTATGAAGGATGGGATATCTCGCTGAACATGTCAAAAGGACTGCCCATATCCAGTTCCTTACCGGTCTTCATGTCAAGAAGTGTTAAGTCTATGGCGCTTCCCCTGCTGTGACTTGAAAGCTTTGCCACATATCCTTTTGAGAATACTTCCTGCTTTTCAATATCCGGATAAAAATAAGGCTTCATCCTGATGTCCGTATCTTCTATTCCCCACAGCATAAAATGCTTTACTGCGCTTACAGGTCTGTAGGCATCGAAGACCTTGATCCTGTAGCCCTGAACAAAGAATTCCGAGGCGGCGCTTTTGAGCGCTCTGGCTGCTTCCTTACTTAAAATAGCACATGGCTCCTCATAGCCGTCTATCCTGTCCCCAATAAAATTATAGGTGGAATAATATCTGATTTCCTGAATAATATTTGGCACATAATCTGCCAGCAGAACGAATCCTGACGGATTCATGGTCACTTCCTTCTCATATCCCATTTGTCTCTCCCCCGTTTCATTTATAAAAACGACTAATCCTTTTGGGGATTAGCCGCATTATCTTTATTTTACGCTTACGGATATGTCTGATGACAGACCACTATTGGTAAGAATAATAAGTCCGACGTCTGAATAACTGGAGCCGCCGCCAATAGTCGAATTATAACTCTCCGGTGTAATTGTTATGGTGTTTCCGGAAGCACTTGCCTTGGCGCACCAGATCTGGTCAACAGTTACGCTTTGTCCCACATCTATGGTAACAGTCCAGCCGTTAACATCACCTGAGCCGGTATTCTCCAATTTAAGATTAAGCTGAGTTGCTGTCTTGCCGCCTGCATCCCAGGTATTATTGGTGGATGCTGATACTGTCAGGTTACCGGCTGAACCGGAGCCACTTGCGCCGCTCTGGGTATTTTGCTGGTTGCCATTATCGTTGCCACCATTGCCGCCATTATTACCATCAGCATTTCCATTATCTGTTCCTGCGCTTACGCTGGCTGTGCCATCGCCTGTTGCCAGGGCCGCACCCTGATCTGAGTGGGTATTTAATACACCCACCAGCCACTGACCTGATTCTGATAATTCATTATAATTCCAGCCACCCTGTGTCTTACCGCAGTTAGATGCAATAATGGAGGATGACTCAGCCTTATTGGATAAGTTCCATGCTGTAAAACTTAAATTATATTTATCTGCAAGTTCAATCCATTTATTTGCTTCTGCAATATTATTGTGACCATTACCTGAAGCATCACAGATACTAAACTCACTGATAAAAATAGCCGCCCCGTTTCCAATCGCAGTCTCAACCTTATTTCTGATTGAGTCCTTATGTGTATCTGCATAGAAATGAACAGCATACATTATATTGTCATATCCTGTAACCGGATCTTTGCTTGCTTCATCAACATCCTGAGACCAGGTCGGAGTTCCCACAATGATGATTGCATCCGGGTCGTTGGCCCTGATTACCGGAATAACTTCCTCAGCATAGGACTTAACTGAACTCCAGGATGTTCCGCCATTAGGCTCGTTGCAGATTTCATATATTACATTATCCTGATCTTTATATTTAGCTGAAATCTCATCAAAGAAAGCAATGGCTTCACTCTTATGCACATTCGGATCAAGGTCATGAAGAATATGCCAGTCCACAATTACATACATACCAAGTTCTGTGGCTATATCAACACCATTAATTACAGTGCTCTTCATGCCTTCTTTGTTATTGCCGTCGCAATAACCATTTTCAACTGTATACATTGCAAGTCTTACAGTATTGGCTCCAAAATCATCCCTTAAAGAACGAAATGAATCTTCATTCACATACTCAGGAAACCACTGAAGACCATGAGTACTTATACCCACAAGCTGAAAAGCCTCGCCCTTTTCATCCACAATTCCGGCGCCTTCTACCTTAATTGCGCCGTGGATTTCAAAAGGAGTTTTGCCTGTACTTTCTTCTTCAACTTCTTCCACAGTCTCTTCCGGCTCTTCTACTACTTCTTCTGCCGGCGCTTCCTTTTCCTCTGTCTCTATAACTTCTTCAGGTTCTTCCGTAACCTCTTCTACTGTTACTTCTTCCACCGGTTTTTGAACCGACTTGTTTATCAAGGCCCCGATTAGCATAATAAGAAGCATAAGGGCGATAAGAGATACGGCAATGATTTTGGACTTTTTACTCTTCATTAATATGCTCCTTTAATCATCTACATCAAGATGCTCTAAAAGTGATTTCTTCTTGGTCGGTTTAACATCGCCGTGCTTAACCATAAGCATTGTTAAAAGTGCTAAAATCGAGAATACTGTTGCATATGGGAACAGTGTTCTGTAGGAAACATACTGAAGGAAGAAGCCTGAGAGAATCGGCGTCAAAATCTGCGCTGCCATGGAAGCGGTATAGTAAAATCCCGTATACCTTCCCTCTTCACCTTCTTCACCTATATCAACTGCCATAGGGAAGGAGTTAACATTGATGGCTGCCCATCCAAGACCTACAAGTACGAAACCTATTACAATAATGGACTTATATGTTCCAAAAAGTCCCACGTAAGCAAAACCAACGATTAATGCACATACACCGATAATGATACTCTTCTTACGTCCAAGAATACCGCCCAGTAAACCGATTGGAATATATCCGATAACTGCTGCCGCAGTACCTATCATAAGACAGTCTGTATAACCGCCGTCTCCCATACCCCAGACTTCTGCAGCATATCTTGAGAAAGCAGACATAACGCCATTATAAGCCATATACCAGAATGCTACGGAAAGAAGCAGGAAAATAAGGCTTACGAATCTGTCCTTAGGAAGTCTGTGTCTTAAAACCTTACCCTTTTTATTTGTTACAGCTTTACCCTCTTCCTCTTCTTCATGATTGCCGTATTTTTTCTCATCCTCAACAGCAATATTGTGCCACTTGTTCTCAGGAACAAAGAGATAGAGAAGTACAGTAAACAAAATCATGAATACGATTAATGATATGAAAAGGTACATATAATTAGGAGTTGCTGCGCCAATGCTCTTTTTAACAAGTAATCTAATCATAACAAGAGCATATATAGCACCGGCAGTACCCATTAAGTTAATAACCGCATTACCCTTACTTCTAAGTTCCTTCGGAGTAACATCCGGCATAAGAGCTACTGCCGGAGAACGGTAAATAGCCATGGAAAGCAGCACGCCTCCAAGAGCTGTCATGAACATAATAAGATTCGATGAATTATCAGCAATCGGCATAAATATCATAAATATGGATGACAGCACGGTACCCACAATAATAAAAGGCATACGCTTGCCGATTTTGGTATTGCATCTGTCGGACAGGGTACCAAACATTGGCAGTAAGAATAATGCAAGTATATTGTCAATCGCCATTATGACACCGGTAACCACATCATTCATATGAAAAGATTCTTTTAAAATAAGTGGAATGATATTATCATACATCTGCCAGAATGCAGAGATTGTCATAAAGGCAAAACCTACCAGTATTGTCCTTCTGTAATTAAGCTTAAGCATTTTATTGCCCCCTTTTACTTATCTTTATCTTTATTTTTCTTTTTAAACAGAATATCTCTTACCTTGAATTCTTCACCCTTAAAAATTTTCATCACATTCGGTATGTGTTTAAAAACTATTATTGACATTGGAACTGCAATCACCCAGCCACTAATCCAGTCCCCTGTCTTTATGCAGACAATAAGCGGGAATGCAATCGCTGTCAAAATCGTGGAAATAATCAGATAATTCGATATAATTGCAACCAGAATTATGCACACTGCAACCCCAACCGTAATTAATGGATAAAGGCCAAACATTACACCAATCGTAGTTGCAAAACCCTTGCCTCCCTTAAACTTAAGATAAAACGGAAACATATGTCCCATAACACAGGCTGCAGCCACAATATGATGCAAAAGTACCATATCCGGGAATAATAATCTAACTGCAAAAACGCAGATTGAACCCTTAAAAATATCCACCGCCCCAACTAAAACACCATACTTGATTCCCATTAAAATGGTAGTATTCGAAGCTCCAAGATTGCCTGAACCCCCACTCCTTAAGTCCTTCTTCTTAAGCTTGGCAAGAAGATGGGACATACTGAAGGAACAAATCATATAACCCAGAACAGTACATATAATATATATTGCTATCTTCACCAATTCACCTCTTTTTTATTTTTTTCATAACTATGCTATACAATTCAAGCATATACACATATCCTCTCATTGATAAAACAATAAACAATGGCAAAAATACATATAGATATCTTGCTCTGGCTTCAAAAAACATTTGATATAAAAATATACCAATAAAGATTGTTTTAAGAAGTGCTTCTGGAATATTTTTATCCTTTTTTATAAAAGAGAAAATAATACCCATCAAAACACTAATCCAAATCATCTGAATAATGGTGCAATATAACCTGGTACTGTTTCCATATACCCAGTATATTTTTCTTGTTATTTCCGTAATTTTATTATTATCATCTATTGGTGGGCTGTAGTTGCCATCCATCCACACTTCTTTTTTAAATCCAAAAGTAGACTCATTAAAAGTCATGACCATTTTTTTATACCAAAAGAATGGACATCCGAGCACGCCTTTTTCAGCCATACGTTTTATACTACGCTGGAATAATACTTTATCTCTTACTGCTGTATCCTCTAACTGAAATTCACCAAATACGGTAGCATCATCGGAATTATACATACCGCATCTTTCTTCATTCTGTCCCATGTATAAATAGCTCATGGCGCTTGCTGCAATATGCTCATTTCTGACAATACCGATTTCATCTGCCATTTTCTGGAACAGGGATTTTTTACCCAAAAGAGCCAGAATTAAACAGATAAAAACTACGAGATAACCCAGCCACTCTTTTTTTATGTTATGTAATAACCTTACAAATCCTATAAGTAAAATAGCTATATATACTATTGCAATCGTAGGCTTAATCAGACAACCTGCAACGCAGCTTACAATTGACAGAGCAATACAGACTACACCGGCCACCCTTACCAGTATTCTTTTTCTCTTATCTTTTTTATCAGTCACTTCCGATAAGCCGGTTTCTTTGTTAGACAGATTAATATAGCAAATATAAAGAATCACCGACATAATAGGAAACATAATGCCATAAGAGTCTGTATATGGAACCATATTCCATCCCGAAAGCCCGATTAATGCGATAGAACAAAAATATGCAAAAACAGAAAGAACGGTGCTTTTTGTTGTTATCTTTACGCACCATACTGTTAATAATATGGCGACGACTGACATGATACACGATACCTGTATCCAGATTAATTCCATATTATTGTAGTCAAAATGCTCTACTGCTTTTTTATATAATTTACCAAGCACATATACTATTGGAATATTGTTCTCATATATTTGAAAATAAACTTCGCTGTCTAAATGTTCACCACGCGCAAAGTTTAATGCATTTCCCCTGACAACGCTTACATCCCATGGTACATAAAATGCGATTTGTCTGGAAAAATAATAAATTCCAAAATAAGTTAATAAAGCAAAAACAAATAGCAGCGCATAAAAAATATAATTTGTCTTTTTGGCATTACCTATTTTGTTTTCCAAAAATTTCAAAACAAACAGAACACCAATTATAAATACAGCCGTTATGATATAAAACAAAATCCACGGAATCGAAATAACCGGCTTCATATCATCAGGATATGGTAATGCTGTCCCGAAGAAAACAATGCCAAAGAGCACCGGACCAAACAGTACCAAAGCAATTATATTTAATATCTTTATATATCCCGATTCAGAAAAAGTATCTATCGTTTCTTTAAGCTTTAGTTTCAAAACAATACCTCTGCCTAATAATCAGACCTATCCCCTATTTTATTTATCAGGCAAAAGTCTTGCCCAGAATATCTGCCACGTTATTCTTAATTCCCCTTGCAACATCAGGCTTATTCATGGAATAAACATGGACATTTGTTATGCCATTTGCGTAGAGGTCGATTATCTGATCTGTGGCATAGGCAATGCCGGCAGAGCGCATGGCATCAGGATCTGAGCCGAACTTATCCACTAAGGACTTAAACCTTACAGGCATAAATGAACCTGAAAGTTTTATAGCTCTTTCAACCTGCTTTGCGTTGGTAATTGGCATAATACCCGGAATAATCGGCACTGTGATGCCCGCCTCTCTGATTTTGTATAAGAAATTAAAGAATAAATTATTATCAAATATCATCTGTGTTGTAAGGAAATCAACACCCGCATCCACTTTTTCCTTAAGATGCTTAATATCTTCTCTTTGATTAATGCTCTCTGGATGAACCTCAGGATAGCACGCTCCGCCAATGCAGAAATCATAAGGACTTTCCTTAAGCTGTCTTACAAGCTGAACTGCATAATTATAATCCCAGTGGTCCCTGTTTTCCTGCTTCATCTCTTCCGTAAGATCGCCACGAAGAGCCATTACATTCTTAATTCCCGCTGCTGCCATATCTTCAATTCTTTTCTCAACCAGTTCCTTGGTAGAAGAAACACATGTAAGATGCGCCAGCATTGGCACGTTATATTTATCCTTAAGATTCTTGGCAATGTCTAAAGTATAATTGCTGACACCGCCGCCTGCTCCGTATGTTACACTCATAAATGACGGATTTAAAGTAGCAATCTCCTCTGTTGCTGCCTTAACATTATCAAATGAAGTTTCCTGCTTTGGAGGAAAGACCTCATAGGAAAGCATCATCTTTTCATCTTTTAAAATATCAATAATTTTCATCATCGACCCCTTTTGTTTAAAATGCTTTTTTCACGAATATAATTGTACCACAATTTATCGTGGTTGTGCGTATTTTTTAACCATATTGTCAAATTAAATATTTTTCCTGTTAAACAAAAAAAGAGCAGGGCGTATTGAAGTGTACCCTGCTCTAAAAAAGCTAACATATTATTAAATTATAAAAATACCAAAAGACTATTTCTTCATTCCTGTCTGCGGTTTAACCGGCTGCTTGTTGTTCTGCTTCTTATTCTGTACCTTCGCAGGTTCAAGCGCCTTATTGGCTTTGGCCTTAACAATGTCTTCCAGTTCTTTTATTGTAACATTTTTATTATCCACCTTAACCTTGGATTCGTAAGTTTTCTCGGTTCCGATAAGTTTAGCCAGGTCTTTCATATCATTTAATTCCTGGAGACCATTTTGGATAATATCATTGGATAACTTATCCTTAACACTTGTTCCAAGGGCGGTTATTTTATCAACAAGCATCTTTTTAAATGTATCATTCTTAACCTGTTTAATCCTGTCTGGGGACAAATCAATATCTTTTACATTATATTTTTTTACATCCTTATCTTTAAGATCAAAGACTGAGCAGAGATTGTTACCAAATGCCTTTGTAAATTCTTTATTTTTAGCCAGGTTTTCTACGAAGTTTTTACTGTCTTTCCTAAAATCTTTCTCATTAAATAAGATATTTTTGCTTTTCTGCAAATCTGCAAAAATAGATTTGTATGCCGAAGAAACTATTTTATTTCTGTACTGCTTTTCGTCATCATCAAGTTTGAATTCAAATCCATCCGCATCCATAGCCCACTTTTCATATGTTTGTTTCTTTTCAGCTTCTTTCCTGTAGATATACTTGGCATAATCCGCTCTTATATAATCCTGTTCCTGCTGAATATCATTATAGGATTGAGCATTTTTCTGAACTTTTTGAATATCCATATCTACATAAGATCCCATGGATTCGTTGATTTTACGATATTTTTCTTTGATGGCATTCAATTCTTCAGAACGGTATTCTGCAATATCCTGTAAATTTTTATTACCGAGAGTAGTAAATACTTCCATCATATCCTTGGTGAACTTGGTACTTTTTGTTTTATCCGCAAGTTTACCCATACTGACACAGATATTTCGCTGCTCATTAAGTCTCTCATCAATGGTCATGCTGTCATATTTTGCATCAAAATCATTAACCTGCTTCACAATATCCTTAAGACCTTTTACTTTTGGATATTTTAATTCAAGATACATAACCTCAAGAGCCAAATCCTCGTAAAACTTATCCTTACCAAGCATTCCAAAAACAGTTTCAGATGCACTAATATATGCTTTTATATTCTCCTGAGCATTTTCAATAGTCTCTCTACGACGCTTTGAGGTTTTATTTTCTCTCTTACCCTTATCTTGTGCTTTCTGTTTCTCTGCATTCTTACGTTTCAAATAATGATTCATCTGAATATTCAGAAGTTTCTTCATTTTAAGCAGACCCATTCTGTCCGCCTTATAAGCATCATCGCCCATAACAGCTGCATTAGTTTTTAAATTCTCTTCCATTGCCTGAATAAGTCCTAAGTTCTTAAGAATATCATCATATTCTTTAGAACCGGTAAATACTCTCTTATCCGCCGCAGCAACAGCCTTTAAAACTATATCTAATGAAACAAGATTTGCGTGAGCATCATTATAAGAAATATTTTCCTTAGGCTGCTCATTCTGAAGAGCCTTTGCTCTTTCTGTCTCATCTTTGAGAATCTGAATGCTGCTGTAATCAATATCTTCTTCCGGCTCGGCTTCAGGCTCATTATCCGGCTGATTTTCTTCCGGTTCATCTTCCATTTTTATTGGATTTTGGTAATTAATATTAACGCTGTTGCTTCTGTTTCTTACAACTTCTACTGCTTCTTCAACATTCTCAACTTCAGGTTTTACTTCTTCTTTAACTTCTTCTTTGGCTTCTTCTTTTACTTCTTCCTGGGCTCTCTGAAGCTGTTGATCTCTTATAAATAAGGCTTCAATCGCCGGCTCAGGTGCGCCTGAAACGGTTCTCTTTAAATCAATAGGATTTTCTGCCTTGGATAAAACCTTATAGTTTTCTTCTTCAGCATTTGTTAATTCCGCATACTCTCCACCATTAATCTGACCAGTAGAGAATAACTTCATAATTTGACCATTTCTATCTAATTTAACCTGTGTTGCTGTTTTAGGAACAATAACATCCATTGGTTTTTTATTGCCTTCAAGGTCTTTACTCTCGATAATCTGATGCTCGTGTGTACCTCTGGCTATCAGGTGATTAGTATCTTTAGGCAGATACGGATTCTCTTCATGAGCCTTCTTCTTCAGCACCTCATGTCTCTGTTTCATCTGCTCTAACTGATTCTCTAACACTTCGAGTTGACGGGAAGTTGTAGAAGCCAAAGTGGCTGCTTTGCCAAAAAATGTATCTGCTATATTATATTTATCTCTCTCAAATTTAATGAAAGTCTCAATATCCTGCTTTTCGCCAGAGTCCATTTCTGTTGCCTTTTTCATATTTTCGTAAGTAATCTTTGCTCTGGCAAATTTCGCTTTGGCGCTGTTTAATTCTTTTTCCCTTTTTCTAAATTCTGAATCAGCCGCTCTCCATTCACTCTTTGCCTGATTCACTTTAACCTGCATCTCGGCAAGTTCTTTTGCAAGATCTTTACTAACCTTATCCTCATACTCTTTTGCTAATTTTTGATAAAGAGGAGTAAGCTTATCAACAAAAGGTCCAAAAAGCTCCTTGTTAACCTTATATTCATGGGTATCATACTTTACGGCGCAATGAGAGTTCTCTCTCTTTGTGACATCGCAAATGTGCTCAACTTCATAAATAATATCCAGGCATTCCTTTTTATTTTTATCAGCTTCCTCTTTGGTAAGCGTGTCACTCTCTTTAGTTGGAAGCTTTATTAATTTAGAAAGTTTATTGTTGGCATACAAGGTCAGATCTAAACTAATCAAATCATACTGACTTTCAATATCTTTATGGTCCATTCCCTTGCTATGATACTTAGGATCAAATTTTTTCTGGAATTTCTCATATACAGTCTTACCTACAATGTCTTCCTTGATGAATTTATCAACATTTTCCTCAAAATGTCCGGAATATAATTCTGCAAGAACATCCTCTTTCCACTTTGCAGCTTCTGTTCTTTGATTCTCGTCACCTTCGGCCTCCATTTTTACAGCCTGCTCATATTCTCTCTCTAATTTGCTCAGATAGAATTTGGTTGCTATTTTTTTGGCAAAAATATCCGCCGATGCAATTTCCTCGCCTTTTTCAGGATAGCTAAGCTCCATATCAAGCTGGTCCTTATAGGCCTTAAAAATCTCCTTAGGTCCATAGTCTTTCATATTCTCATCGCAAACTATTTTCAAGTCCTCATATGCTTTAAGAACCGCCTGATATTCAACAGAAGTCATATCATCTTTGTTAACTTCAAGATACTTATTGACTTCATTTCTCAGTCGAATACTGTTGGTAATATAACGCTGTCTTGCATAAAACACATCTATATCCTGAACGTTTTCACCGTTCACATTGATATGATCGTCCCTGCAGCCCTGATAATTAAGCATGTCCATTCTATACTTATCCCAAAAAAGACTCTTAATATTATTGAAAGCCGGATTCTTGCTATCAATATTGTACACTGCATTACATGCTACTAAAGCTTCATCAAATCTGTCTGCCATAATACAACTCCTTTTCTATCCCTTATTTACACTATTGTTTTTATTTTTGCCACATTACATACATATGATTTTAACGCTATTTTTTCATACTATATGCACCATTATAACACTTAAGAGCAACAAAAGTATAACAAATAAAAATCCCGCAGACCAAAAATCTACGGGATTTTCATGAAATATATTAATTAATGACTTTTCAATTAGCAAACGCCCTGAGCGATCATTGCATCAACAACTTTCTTGAAGCCTGCAATGTTAGCACCTGCAACATAATTGCCTTCCATACCATATTCCTTAGCAGCGTCATCAATGTTGTGATAAATACCAACCATGATACCTTTAAGCTTGGAATCAACTTCTTCGAATGACCATGAAAGTCTTTCTGAGTTCTGGCTCATTTCAAGAGCTGATGTTGCAACACCACCTGCGTTTGAAGCCTTACCACAAACGAATGGTACGTTGTTCTTCTGGAAGTACTCTGTAGCATCCAAAGTTGTAGGCATGTTAGCACCTTCTGCAACATACTGAACACCGTTAGCAACAAGCATCTTAGCATCTTCAATATCAAGCTCGTTCTGTGTAGCACATGGAAGAGCGATATCTACTTTGTACTGCCATACGCCATGCTCACCTGGCTTCTTCTCGAAGTACTTAGCTGATGGACGAGCTGCAGCATATTCTGTAAGACGAGCTCTCTTAACTTCCTTGATTTCCTTAAGAAGATCAACATCAATACCTGCTTCATCATAAATCCAGCCTGTTGAATCTGAACATGTAACAACCTTAGCACCTAACTGCTGAGCCTTCTGGATTGCATAGATAGCAACGTTACCAGCACCTGAAACTGCGATAACCTTACCTTCCATCTTATCGCCATGGCACTTAACCATTTCTTCTGTTAAGTATAATAAACCATAACCTGTAGCTTCTGTACGAGCAAGTGAACCGCCGTATGAAAGTCCCTTACCTGTAAGAACGCCTTCGTACATACCTCTGATTCTCTTGTACTGACCAAACATGAAACCGATTTCTCTTGCGCCTGTTCCGATATCACCAGCAGGAACGTCTACGTCAGCGCCGATATATTTGCAAAGTTCTGTCATGAAGCTCTGGCAGAAAGCCATAATCTCTCTGTCTGACTTGCCCTTAGGATCGAAGTCTGAACCACCTTTACCACCACCGATAGGAAGTGTTGTAAGTGAATTCTTGAATACCTGCTCAAAACCAAGGAACTTGATGATACCAAGGTTTACTGATGGGTGAAGTCTAAGACCTCCCTTGTAAGGTCCAATAGCATTGTTGAACTGTACTCTGAAACCTCTGTTAACCTGTACCTGTCCGTTGTCATCAACCCATGGTACTCTGAACATAATCTGACGATCAGGCTCTGTAATTCTCTCTAAGATAGCCATCTTACGATACTTCTCTTCATCCTTCTCGATTACAGGTCTGAGTGAATTAAGAACCTCTGTAACTGCCTGGATGAATTCAGGCTGATCACCGTCTCTTTTTTTAACTTTCTCCATTACTTCATCAACGTATGACATAATAATTTCCTCCTAACCATCGCAAAATTGCGACGTACTATACTAGTTTAACTTGTTAAAGTGTCTCAACAAAAAAAATTATAAAACTAGAAAAAGCAAATTGCAATAAAATGAAGAAAAAAAATCCCCGCGCATATAAATTTTTTTTAAGTGCCCCTTACGCAAAAGGAGACACTGCTTATTGCAATGTCTCCTTTTATCCTTATTTATATATACTAATCTCCTCGGCTTTATCCGCGATATAAGCCGGATCCAGAGCCGCTGCATACATGGCTCCTTCTTCATCAAGGTATATGTAATCCAGCACTCCGCTTTTTGTAAGAAGCAGGGTATCCAGGCCTGCTATTGGAAGTATATCTCTTTTTTCCAGATAAATTGCTGCAACTGCCGCAGCATTTTCTGCACTTATATAATCATCCAGTGTATATCCCAAAGAATCATCATCAAAAATAAGCGACTCGTGGGAAGTGGCATAATAAATTTCTCCAAGCGGAGGAAGAATGGCCATATCAGCCCCCTTGAAATAATCCAGAACTTCTACTTCATATTTAAGTTCATCTACATTAAAGATGTGAGTTCTGTTTAGGAAGAATTTCCAGTTAACCTTAATCCCTACAAGATAGGAATCGTCCTTATTTTCTACAATATTCTTAAAATCCCTGACGTAAATGTCATCCTTATTTTTATATCCGGTGCCCATTATCTCGTCAATCTTTCTAAGGCCCTGTTCATTTAAAGCCATAAGTGTTACGTCCAGGACACCGCGCTTCGGATTATCCTTATCTTCGCAGTCTATGGAAACAGCATATACTGCCTTGCATTCATATTCATCTCTCATTGCAAGGGCAGATTTGATTTTGTCTTCTCTTGGAAGATCAATTACGATGACCCTGTCAGCATCGGCAATTTCAGCATCGCCATGATAATTAATCATTTCAAGGCCCTGCTCTACCATATGCTCAATAACCGCAAGAGAAGAAATTTTAAGTCCGTATGTGGCGTCAAGTTCTTCGGCTATTTCTTCGAGACTGAGTTCTACTTCTTCATCCAAGAGACCATAGTACATACAAAGTACGTCAGTATAAAGGAAAGGAAGAGTATAAAGTTTCTCCTCAAAACCAGTGGTATCAACATTTTTATGCATTTTCTCAAACATATCAGTTCTCCTTTCTTAAACAACTTCCTCAAGACATAATGAGGGCCAAATTTCATCTCAATGATGAAATCGTTGTGAAATATATTTCATTATAGTGAAATTATACTATCATAAAAAAAATTGCTTGTAAATAGTTTTTCTATTCCCAAACAATTAAATATTTATAAAGTTAGCCACGCTAGGACAAAATGCTCTCACAAAAGCGATCTAAGTGCAGGTTTGCTGCAATGAGCTTTTGGGAGAGTAGTTTTGGACGACGCGTGGCGTGCGGTTATGCTAATAAGCGTGGCGTGTGGTTATGCTAATAAGCGTGGCGTGTGGTTACCTGCTAATAATATACTTACATATCGGATTACCCATGGCTGAGAACTTCTCCTCATACTCAGTCATAACATTCCCAACCATCAGTCTTTCATCCTTATGAAGGTCATAGGTGCATTCATCCATATGCCATTTTGGACTTTCCTTCACCTCATCCACTGCAAAATCAAAGAGCATCCTGTTATCTGTCTTAAATTCTATGATTCCATCAGGTTTAAGAATCGCATCATATCTTTCCAGAAACTGCCTGGACTCAAGCCTTCTCTTTGCATGTCTGTCCTTTGGCCACGGATCTGAGAAATTAAGATATATCCTGTCAACCTCGCCCTCGCCGAAGACATCGCAGATTTCCTCTGCATCCATTCTTATGAATTTAAGATTAGGAAGATTAAGCTCTTCCTGCTTCTGGATGGCGCGAAGAAGCACGCTGGAATATTTCTCAATTCCCACATAATTAATATCCGGATTATTCTGAGCCAGTGTAATAATGAACTGTCCCTTACCCATACCTATTTCAATATAGACCGGATTGTCGTTTCCGAATATTTCATTCCATTTATCTTTATGTGCAGCATAATCATGGATTACATATTCGCTGTCTGCAATATATTCTTTTGAACCCGTTATATTTCTAAGTCTCAAACCTTGGCTCCCTACCTGAGTTTTTTATCTTTTAACTGATATCCCTTATATTTGGATTTATAGCGGCTTCTTTTTCTGCCAAACTTAAATCTTCTTCTCTTGCCCGAAGCTTTTTCAAAATTGAATTCCCTTAAAATACTGCAGGCGATAAATACTCCTGACAAAACCACAACAACTACAACAGCACCGATAATTATCCACTTTATATTAAGGAAGACTGCGTTGTCATTGGTAGTAGGACCTCCCTCTATCTCCACAGGATTTCCTTCCGTAAAGAGTTTTTCATTTCCTTCTCTTGCACCGCCTGCATCAGCCGAAAGCACTGTCGCAGTTCCAACCTCTGTTCCATTAAAGGTATATTTAATGTCCGCAATACCACCAGTTGCATTGGAATTATAAACGATTTCTGACTGAAGAGCACTGAAATCTGCGGTTTTAGGAATAACCACATAATCATCAGGATCTATTTGAAGAAATGGCTGATTATCTCCAAAAATATCCTGGCCCTCTGAAAAGAAATCCTTGTCAGATACCATAAATTCTGACTCATTCTCTGCCACATTAACTAACTGGAAATTCTCAAATCCATAGTCAAAAAGCGCCACCGTATCTTCAAACTGGTACGGAGATTCTTCCTTTAATATAACGCAGATTAAAGTCATTCCGTCTCTTTCGGCAGCTGAAACCAGGGTCTGCCTTGATACGGTGGTATAACCTGTCTTGCTTCCAAGAAGTCCCTCATATTCGCAGCGGCGTCCTTCCAAAAGCTGGTTCTTATTCTGGAGTGAGAAAGAATCCGGCTGAGTTGCTGTAGCTTCAAAAGTACAGGTTCCGGTTCTGGAGATTTTGGCCAGATAATCATATGTATAGAATTCTCTTGCAATCAATGCAAGGTCATATGCGCATGTATAGTGGTTATCATCATGAAGACCACAGGCATTCACGAAATGTGTATTAACACAGCCAAGTTCTGCAGCCCTTTGATTCATAAGCTCTGCAAATGAATCTTTATCTCCTGAAATATGCTCTCCAATTGCCATGGCAACTTCATTGGCTGAAAGAATCAGCATGCCGTGAAGAGCATCATTCATAGTAATTGATTCTCCTTCGTCCATACCGATGTTGGAAGAACCTCTTTCTATTCCGAAAACGGCTTCATGGGAGAAGGTTACCATCTCATCCAGGTCACAGTTTTCTGCTGCAAGTAAACCTGTCATTACCTTGGTTACTGATGCAGGATATTCTTTTTTGGTAATTTCCTTGGCATATAATACAGTGCCTGTGCTGGCTTCCATCAGGATTGCCGCTTCCGCACCAATCTTCGGTCCCTGCGGCCAGTCCTGAATCAGATTGGACTGAACTTCATTATATTTACGATTCTCTGCTTCCTGCATATAATCCACATCTGCCTTCACCTTAAGACAGGGCATAATTACAGCAAGAACCATTACCAGCACAAGTATAATGCTGATATATCTTTTATTATATCTTATCATCTAAACCTCTAATCTCACTTATCTTCTTCTGTCGTGAGTCTTATAGTATTCTTCTTTATTTAAATACATGAGTTTGTCTATCTCAGACATATAATCTTCATCCCTGGTGGGATCCACAATAACTCCGCCTGCTGATGCTGCCAGTTTATATGGCTTACCGGATGACTCATTATATTCATCTATTCCTGAGGAAATTAAGAATTTTTCCTTCTTCTTTTCTTCCGGGCAGACTGGTACCCTTTACAAGAAGAAGCACCAGAGATATTAATATTCCAAGTCCGTCAGCCACACAGACTGCCACTAAATTGACCGCTGAAAACAAATCATTTTCTCCCAATATCAGTTACACAAAACCCCTTAAGTAACACTCTAATAATATCAAAATATCCTTATAAGCACAACCTGTTACCCCGGGTAAAACAAAAGGCCCGGTATCACTACCGAGCCTTAGCGGAGAAAGAGGGATTTGAACCCTCGCGCCGGTTGCCCGACCTACACCCTTAGCAGGGGCGCCTCTTCGGCCTCTTGAGTATTTCTCCATCCGAATTTATCTATATATTTACTTGAACCCAAACGCAATTAGCATTATACAATAGGCTTTTAATCTTTGTCAACTGATGGCGGTGGTTTTAGACAAACTTCTTCTTAATGGTCAGAACATTCTGATTGTTGACATATTCATATTCCATTGAATCCAGACTTTTTTTAGCCATAAAGATTCCAAGACCACCAATGTCACGCTCTTCTGCGGATAATGTTACATCCGGATCTTCCTTTGCAAGGGGATTGTATGGCTGTCCGTTGTCTTTAAAGATAATTGTAACAACATCATCATCGTCAATATCCATAACAATCTCTGCTTTTCCAGACGCATCTTCAGGATAGGCATAGTGCGCAATATTAACGAATAATTCCTCGATTGCTATATGAATCTGCATCATGGTTTTAGGCGAGAATTCCTTATCGCCCAGCATTTCTTCAAGCTTCTCAAGAATAATATCAAGACTGTCTACTGTTGCATCAACTGTAAAATTAACCATACCAATTACCTTAATTATTCTTTAAATACAAATCATCCCCGGTAGAATCAATTACTACGAATACCGGAAAATCCTCCACCCTTAACTTTCTGATTGCCTCTGTTCCCAAATCGTCATAGGCAACTACTTCTGACTCTTTAATACACTTAGAAAGCAGTGCACCCGCTCCGCCAATTGCTGCAAAATATACAGAGCCGTTTCTTACTATGGCATCGTGTACCTCGGGGCTTCTTTTGCCCTTTCCAATCATGGCTCCAAGTCCTAAATCCAGGAGCCTTGGAGTATATTTATCCATTCTGCTGGCAGTTGTTGGTCCTGCAGAACCTATTGGCTTTCCCTCTCTGGCAGGGCTTGGTCCCATGTAATAGATTACATTTCCTTTAAGATCTACAGGAAGTTCATCACCCTTATTTAAGGTTTCATCCATTCTCTTATGAGCTGCATCCCTTGCTGTATAAATTGTTCCTGTTATATATACATTATCTCCTGTTCTCAATTTAGATAATACATCTTTACTGATAGGAGCTTCAATATGATATTCCATTTTACACCTCTATATTACTTTCTTAATATGACGGTTAACATGACAGCAGATATTTACTGCTACCGGAAGTCCTGCAATATGAGTTGCATATGTCTCAATATTAACTCCCATGGCTGTTGTGCTTCCGCCAAGACCTGCAGGTCCGATATTAAGCTCGTTTATCTTTTCAAGAAGTTCCTCTTCAAGTTCCTTAATGTGTGGAAGCTCTGAATGGGAGCCAACCTCTCTGGTTAATGCCATCTTACTAAGAAGCGCTGCTTTCTCGAAAGTTCCTCCGATGCCTACACCAAGGACCATAGGCGGGCAGGCATTAGGACCTGCATCCTTAACTGCCTGAAGCACGGCATTCTTAACGCCTTCAATTCCATCAGCAGGCTTAAGCATATAAAGCTTACTCATATTTTCTGAACCGAATCCCTTAGGAGCCAGCGTAATCTCAACCTTATCACCCGGCACAATAAAATAATGAATTACTGCAGGTGTATTGTCTTTGGTATTATTACGAATCAGCGGATCGTCAACCACACTCTTACGAAGGAAGCCCTCAGTATAGCCTTTTCTGACGCCTTCGTTAATGGCATCTTCTATATTGCCACCTGTAAAATGCACGTCCTGGCCAACTTTCATGATAATTACTGCCATTCCTGTATCCTGGCAGATTGGAATCATTTCCTCGCCGGCAATCTGTAAATTATCCTTTAACTTTTCAAGAATAACTTTGCCAAGTTCATTTTTCTCATTATCATAGCTTTTTTCAATGGCGCATTTCATATCATCCGATAAAAAATGATTAACTGAAATGCACATTTCGGCCACATTCTCTGTAATAACTGAAACATCTATTTCACGCATATTTCGGTCCTCTTATATTTCTTCGTATGTATACTGACCATTTTTCTTACTTGTAGGTCCGTAGGAAATTGCATTTACCGGGCAGTTATGTACGCATGAAAGGCATAATGTACATCTTGCATTATTCCATACCGGCTTTCCGCATTCCATAATAATTGTTTTTGTTGGACATTCTCTGGCACATTTGCCACAGCTTATACATTCATTCTTTGATACTCTAAGTGGAAAAGTAAATCTTGTGGCATTATACAGAGCATGTGTAACTGGATAAGCAGGCCATAGGCCTCTTATCTTGTTAAAATTCCCTGAAGCGTATGTATCAATATTCTTTGCCACATTGACAAGTTCTTCTTCTGCCTTGGCGTTGATTTCGCGGTTTTTGCCCTTATCATTTACATCAAAAACAAGAGTATAATTATCTACCATCTTAAGAGCAAAAGAAGCATTTAAATGTATGTTTTTCTTCTTAAGTAACTTGGATAAAGCCACATCTGCACCGCCTGTGGTAGCGCCGCAGGTTAATACACTGTAAGTATAATGCTTTCCGTAAGTCTCAATTCTTAAATATTTAACAAAATCCTCCACCACCGAAGGCATTCCCCAGTAATATACAGGAAAAACAAAACCTATTCTTTCGCCTTTTTTAAGTTTGAAGGTGTAGATTTTATTATTGTTGCATTCAGCAATTGATACTAATTTTTCCCCTGTTTTTTTACTTATATATTCAGCAACATGCCTGCTGTTCCCTGTTCCGCTAAAATAAAAAATCATTTTATCTCCTAATTATAATTTAAGACACTTTTCCTTAAGCCACCAGTCTCAGGGAAAAGTGTCTGTAATTATTTTAATTAAAATTCAAATAATGCTGCTCCATATGCAGGTAAGTTAAATTCAATATGATAATCTCTTCTGTCGCATTCGCCTTCAACAGCTTCAAGAACCTTGTCAATCTGTCCGCCATTTCCACCGAAACGCTTGTCATCACTGTTAAGAAGAAGTTTATATTTACCCTTCTTAGGAACACCAATCCAGAGATTCTCTCTGCGCATAGGTGTCATATTGAGAACAACCAGAATATTCTTCTTGCCGTTTGAAGCTTTACGGAAGAAACTGTATATGCTTCTGTCTGCATCATCGGCATTGATCCACTCAAAGCCGTTCCATGAATTATCAATCTCATGAAGTGAAGGATACTTGTTGTATAACTTGAGAAGTTCCTGCATATACTCGAACATACCTCTGTTAAGGTGGTTCTCAAGCATATACCAGTCTAATTCTCTTTCCTCACTCCACTCTCTTTCCTGAGCGAATTCCTGGCCCATGAAAAGAAGCTTCTTGCCTTCATGTGTAAACATGAATGTATATCCGACTCTGAGGTTAGCATACTTATCAACCTGATAACCAGGCATCTTATTAACCATTGAACACTTAAGATGAACTACCTCATCATGGGAAAGAGGAAGAATATAATTCTCTGCTTCATTATAGCTCATGGCAAAGGTCAGCTTATAATGATTATCTCTGTTGCTTCTGAAGTATGGATCAAGTTTCATATATTCACAGAAATCATGCATCCATCCCATGTTCCACTTAAATGTGAAGCCAAGACCGTCCTCTTCTGGCATTGCCGTAACCTTAGGCCATGCTGTGGATTCCTCAGCAATTGTGCATACTCCAGGATAAGCACCTCTTACAACTGAATTAAGATGTCTGAAGAATTCGATGGCATCCAGGTTTTCATTTCCGCCGTACTTATTAGGTACCCAGCATCCATCCTGCTTACCGTAATCAAGATAAAGCATGGAAGCAACTGCATCTACTCTTAAACCATCTATATGGAACTCTCTTATCCAGTATAAAGCATTGGCGATAAGGAAGTTACGAATCTCATTCTTGCTGTAATTGAAAATCTTTGTACCCCAGTCAGGATGCTCTCCAAGCCTTGGGTCCGGATGCTCGAAAAGACAGGTTCCATCGAACTCTGCAAGACCATGAGCATCTCTTGGGAAATGAGCAGGTACCCAGTCAAGGATGATACCGATATTGTTCTGGTGCAGCTGATCTACCAGGTATTTGAAATCATCTGCTGAACCGAAACGGCTGGTAGGTGAGAACAGACCGACAGGCTGGTAACCCCAGGAACCGGAGAACGGATGTTCCATGATCGGCATGAATTCAACGTGGGTGTAACCCATCTTCTTCAGATAAGGGATCAGTTCATCAGCCATTTCACGGTAGCTTGGTGAATAGTTTTCAGCATTGCGCTTCCATGAAGCAAAATGCATTTCATAGATAGACATCGGCTGTTCAAGCTTGTTGTTAAGCTGGGATTTGATCCATTCTTCATCGTTCCAGCGGTACTTGGTCTGATCATAAACCACGGAGGCGAAAGAAGGATACTGTTCAGCATAGAAGCCGACAGGGTCAGCCTTGTGAGGCAGGCGGTTTCCGAGAGGATCCTTGAGTTCATACTTGTAGCGATCTCCGGCCTTCATGCCAGGAACGAACAGAACCCAGTGACCGTCGAGACTTCTCTGCATCGGATGACGGCGGCCGTCCCAGAAGTTGAAATCACCGATTAAACTTACAGATGTTGCTGATGGGGCATAAACAGCAAATTTAACACCCTTAACCACTACACCGTCAATGTTGAGTTCAACAATGTGTGCACCGAGTGTACGGTACAGGTTGGCTGCATCAAGTTTCATTTCTGCCAGTCCGGCGAAAGCCTCATCATGGAACTGATAAGGATCAATCACATTTACAACTGCATCAGGATATGAAACGTTGAAGGAATAGTTAAAAGGAGCTTTGCAGTCAGGGAATTTAGCCTCATAAAGACCGTCTTTATGAACACATTCCATTTTTGCGAGATCCTTGGTATTGCCCAAATCTCTAACAACAACCTTTGATGAGTATGGTAACCATGCTCTTAAAACATAACCGCCCTCCGGATCCTTTACAAGACCCAGCTCCTCAAAAGGGTTATTAAGTTTTGCACCCAACAAATTATCTATAAGCATAAATTTTTCCTTTTTTTATCCCAACGGGATAACGGAAACATTCCGTTATCCGCATCATTAGGTATTAAATTATAATAATAAATTAAATATTTTATTCCTGCTGGCTTGCATTTCTGCGAGCTTCAGTCATTCTGTTAGCCAGACGGCGAAGATCCTGATCTGCAAAAATTTCGTTGATATTCTTGCTCAGTTTTCTTCTCCAGTTAGGATATTCAGTGCTGGTACCAGGAATATTCACCGGTTTCTCCATTTCCAGCCAGTCTTCAAGCTGGGTACTGAACAGAGCGCAGGTACCGTTGCACATGTGGACCTGAAGTGCAAAGTTGAGGGCCTGATCCATACCGCAGAACAGTGCGTTGCGGTTTACACTGTCAGGCAGAACACCGTGCCAGTTCAGACTGTCAAGGATCTTCTGCTTGTCAATCAGACGTGCATACATCAGGTTGTCGCGGATTGCATCAGTCTTGTACACACCGAGCTTGCGGCCGAGTTTGAGATCCTCACAGTGCCACCAGCCGCGCAGTGTAGGCATATCGTGGGTGGTAAGTGCGGACATAGCCTGGGCAGGGTAATCTCTGGTTGAGTAGAAACCGCCGTCCTGTTCATTCTTTTCATTGAAGAAAATCTTGTATGAATGGATACCGCTCTGAGGCAGAAGTTTCTTCATGATATCAGGCACGGTACCGAGATCTTCACCGATAATCAGACAGTGGTTGCGAACTGATTCAAGTGCAAGAATACCGATCATATCGTTAACATTGTATTCAATGTAGGCACCCTTGGAGGCATCAGCCTTAGGAGGAACCCACCACAGTCTCAGCAGAGACATCGCATGGTCGATACGCAGGGAGCCGCATGACTTCATGTTGGAACGGAACAGATCAATAATCGGCTGGTATCTGTCACGATACAGCTTGTTAGGATCCATAGGAGGAAGACCCCAGTTCTGGCCGTTAGGTCCCAGAGGATCAGGCGGAGCACCTACAGAAGCCTTGCGGCAGTAGATTTCAGCGTTGCTCCAGATTTCAGCGGAACCTTCGGAAACACCTACAGCCAGGTCACGGTAGATACCTACAGCCATACCTGATTCCTTGGCGGTGGCGTTTGCATTGTCAAGCTGTTCGTCAGCAAGGAACTGCAGGTACTTATAGAAGTAAACATCCTGTTCGTGTTTCTTTGCCCATTCCTTCACAGCAGGAGCCTGGTATGATTTATATTTTTCCTCCCACAGTTCTGAAGGCCAGCCCCATGCTTCCTTGCCCTTGGCATAATATGATTCCTGGATTGCATTGTATACAGCCAGCTGATCAAGACTCTCACCGCCCTCTGCAACGAATTCAGCAAAGGCTTTTGCACGATCGGATTCCTGATCTTTATGAAGAGGAACATCCTTGTAAATCTGTTTAAGAACCTGGAGTTTGAGTTTCATAACTCCGGCATAGTCAACAAATTCCTTGGCGCGCAGTTCAACCAGTTTAGCCTGGAAATCAGCATCCTTGATCATGCTCTGAGCCTTCTTGGAGAATCTCAGTTCAGGAACTGCTTCTACGTCGATATAGATTTCATTGATCCATCTTCTTGATGACGGAGAGTACGGACTTGCAGAATCAGGATTTGCAGGGTAAAGGGCGTGAATAGGATTCAGACCTACGAAACCTGCACCCCAGTCAGCCAGATTTGAAATCAGATCAGCCAGATCAGAGAAATCACCGACACCCCAGTTGGTTTCACTTCTCAGAGTATACAGCTGAATGCTAGGACCCCAGATCTTGAGGCCTTCATTAATAGCCTTCTGCTTGTAGCAGCGTTCAGGAACAACGATCAGTCTCAGGTTGCCCAGATCCTTGTCAACGGTTTTGAGAACCAGATCGTGATAACCCAGTGGGATTTCCTCACTGATAGTCAGAATTTTCTTAACATATGTAACGCCGTCAATTTCTTTAGTTTCGATAACACTGCTGTTCTTAGCGTGAATCTTGCTGCTGATGCGCATACCGGTTTCAACCTTGATTGTGCAGTTGAGTTCACTGTTGGCAAGATCGATTGGGAGACGTACAGTCAGCTGAAGATCTTTTTTCTCACGGACAACCAGAACCGGATCAAGAGGAGAGGTCCACAGATCTCTTTCTTCCTTCTCCACCTGCTTGCGCAGATTGTCCTCGTTCTCCACATCATAACCCATGGCTGCCAGAACGGCTGCCTTACTTTCCTGCGATACCACAGCCTGTTTTCCCCAGGCATCAACATAGGTATCGGCAATTTTTTTTGCTTTCGCTAATTGTTCTACTAACGTCATAAACATCCATCACTTCTTGTAACCTAAAATAATGACGTATTATCTCACAAATTAAATACTTATAAATGTGATAAGCGCGTTTATTATGACCAATTAAACAAAAAAAAATCCCGATTTTTGACTTACGGCAAATTTTTATAAAAAATTTTTTTTCAACTGAAAATAATTTTTCTGACAGCGTCGGTTTCTGAAAACCACCAGGGCTTTTTTCTGCGCTGAATCAGTTCAGGTTCAACTGTTCAGATCTACAACATAATGTATAAAAAATATACCATGATTACAAAATATTGCGTATTGTCGCAATTTTTAAAATGCGTTATAATAGCGGCAATGTTAGGTGAGCGAGCAATCGTTTATTCTAAATTTTGTGTCATCCGAAAGGATATTTTGTTTTAATCATCATTAATTGGAAAAAATAATATGACAATTAAAGTAGGTATTAACGGTTTTGGCCGTATCGGTCGTTTTGTTTTACGTGCTTCTTATGAAGAACAGCATAAGTCACAGGATATCAAAATTGTTGGTATCAACGACTTATTAGCAAGTGACGGTAAAGGTGGTGTTGACAGCAAGAGTGTTCAGTACTTAGCTTACATGTTAAAGTATGATTCAACTCACGGTCAGTTCCCTGGCACTGTAGAAGTTGACGGTACTACATTAGTTGTTAACGGTGACCGTATCCGCGTTACTGCAGAACGTGATCCAGCTAACTTAAAGTGGAATGAAGTTGGTGCTGACGTTGTTGCTGAAGCTACCGGTTTATTCTTAACTGATGAAAAAGCTCGCGCTCATATCAAAGCTGGTGCAAAGAAAGTTGTTATGACCGGTCCTTCAAAGGATGCTACCCCAATGTTCGTAATGGGTGTTAACAACGAAACCTACGCTGGTCAGGATATCGTTTCTAACGCTTCTTGCACAACAAACTGCTTAGCTCCATTAGCTAAAGTTATCAACGACAAGTACGGTATCAAAGACGGTCTGATGACCACTGTTCACTCTTACACCGCTACCCAGAAGACTGTTGATGGTCCATCAGCTAAAGACTGGAGAGGTGGTCGTGGTGCTGCTCAGAACATCATCCCTTCTACTACTGGTGCTGCTAAAGCTGTAGGTAAAGTTATCCCAGCATTAAACGGCAAATTAACCGGTATTTCTATCCGTGTTCCTACTCCAGATGTTTCTGTAGTTGACTTAACCTGCAACCTGAATACTCCAGCTTCTTATGAAGACATCTGCGCTACTATCAAGGCAGCTTCTGAAGGCGAATTAAAGGGTATTTTAGCTTACACTGAAGATGCAGTAGTTTCTTCAGACTTTATCGGTAACACCAACACCTCTATCTTCGATAAGGCTGCTGGTCTGTCATTAACCGATACTTTCGTTAAGTTAGTTTCTTGGTACGATAACGAAATCGGTTACTCTAACAAGGTATTAGACTTAACTCACTGGATCATGAATCACTAATCCTGATTTCAGTACAAAACTCTAAGTAATAATATTTTGCCCCTGCTTCCGGCAGGGGCTTTTTGATCTCATCGGCACATCCCGTAATTATTTAGGCTCATTTAAAACAGCCAGATCGTTCATTATAGATAGATCTGAGGATATTTACTTGTCAGTAGTAATAGATACTATCTACAAACCAGCCTGAAACAGCAAAACAGTAGACACAATTATGCTGTATCCATCAGCCTTGATATGTTTTCACATACAGCTAAAAACTCTGTGTGCAAGCATGCCCCCAAAAGTATCAAACTCTGAAAACCCTTTGATTTCAAGGGTTTTCAGAATCATTCTGTTTTCCCCATGACAGAAAAACTACGTTTTCGACGTACAAGAAGCCAGTCATCTTAATAAACACTGATTCTGTCAATTAATTAAGTACCAAAAGAAAATATTGAAAACTAACAACATAGAATGATTAAAGAAAATATTGAACATCTGTATACCACAATACGACTGTTCATGTTGATATTTCAGACAAATGCCTATAATATCTGACAGTAAGAGATTTAAATCATGTG
>JAEEGH010004212.1_pt1 | contig 37077 bp, 49 predicted proteins | sample 9134181 | NCBI WGS metagenome assembly JAEEGH01 (sample SAMN16246544, study PRJNA631951) | gut metagenome | biome: gut microbiome; feature: rumen; material: DP-attached | host: Bos | place: Iran: Karaj | collected 2018-10
GTCGGGAAGGAGAAGGAGCAAAAAGTAAGGAGCCTCCGGGGGGATATTAGAGACACGGCACGCCGCGCTCTTCTGGTAGCATCCCTCGAAGCTCCTCTCTTGTAATGTTTCCCTTCTCTGCTTCTTCGTGACAAACTCTACAAAGTGTAATCAAATTATCGTCGACAAGTCTTAAGCTTAAGTCCTCGGCTAAAGGTACAATGTGATGCACCTCTAACTTAGTATAGTTAATCACCTTCTTACTGAGGCAGCAGCGACACAGCCAACCGTCCCGCTCTTTAATCTGCTCAGCCTTTACCTTCCACGCTTCTCCGTGCCTAAACTTCCATACCTCCCGATCTGAGTAGTCGTAGGCCCTTTTCTTAGGCTTCATACTACATACATACCCAGCCTTATGTATACGGCCGCAATATTTACACGACTTAAGCACGGTATCACCTCCGGGTATTTGCGGATACGCAAAAGAGGACTGGGTGTTTACCCAATCCTCCTTTTTACATTAAATCATAGATACGCCTGATAGTCAATAGTTTTTTGTGTGATTTTTAGTGATTTTTAGGTACTACTTTTTCGAGCTCTCTTATGGCTTCTCTTTCCAGCTTCCTAACCCAGCCCTCAGTATAGCCCATAAGCTCCGCTATATCCTTTACCTTCTTACCTGCCAGGTAATGGAGTATAATCACTTCCTGCATCTTATCGTCGCTCAGCTCTCCGGCCATGCTCTCCACTTCCTCGTAGTACCTGGTATATGCGTGCTCCAGTTTACGCATTTCCTCCTCCAGATCGCTAAGCTTCTCCACGAAGCGCAGCATAGGATCCGACGGAGACGTCTGCACCTGATCTTTATCGTACCGGATCCCCCCCGGTAACATCATTAAGTGCAGGTCCTCGATCTGGGCTTTTTTAATCACCAACTTAATACGGACTCGCCCAGGACCGTTAAGCTTGTCATAGATCTCACTCTTAAGCATCTTTAACCTCCGTAAAAACTGCATAATCTAAAATAATCATATCTCGCTCCAGTGCCATGCCATACTCACGGTTACACCCTATAGAGTTCTGCCAACCTGGAAGCTGCACCAGTACGTCGCGCATACGTAAAAGCTCCATATCTACGGTCATATAATCCTCGTGGCTCGCCTCTGAGTTAAGCACGTAGCACATATTAGCCGGGTTAACTACCTGGTATCCGGCTCTCACCAGTACGGCCTCCGCCCGGTTAAAAATATCCATGTAGTTAGGTACTCCGGTTATCGGCCCGCTTAAATATAATCTCTGCTTCATTACTTCCACTCCCTTCCGGTATCATGCTCTCTTAATCTGATCTTCCCTACAATGTCAAACCCCGCTAAATGCGCTACGTTCTGCAGTGTTACTATGGTCTTACGCGCTAAGGTCTTTTTCTTTTCGTAATTTCTCATGGCTTTTTCGGCTGTAGGATCCGGATAGCCTTCGCTGTTTGCCATTTACCTACCCCTTTCTGTCTTTTAGTATTTCAATAAGTGCCCGCTGGGTTACGTCCTTCGTCGCCAGCTTCTTAAGCACCTGCTCGTCCACCGTACCTTCCGCGGTAAGGTGATATATTAAGACCGGAAGCTTCTGCCCCTGCCTATGCAGTCGCGCGTTAGCCTGCAGATACAGCTCTAAGCTCCACGGCAGTCCGTACCAGACGATAATATGCCCGCCCTCCTGCAGGTTAAGGCCGTAGCCCACGCTGGCAGGGTGCGCGATAAGGATCTTAACCTTACCGTCGTTCCACGCGCCTATCGTCTTTTCGGTAAGCTCCGTCGCTTCCGGATAGCGCTCCAGTAGTGTCTCTTTATCCGCCTGGAAGTTATAAAAGACTAAGACCGGACCGTCTGCGGCCTCTATGATCTCGTCCAGGGCTTCCAGCTTCGCTTTATGTATAAATACCGCCTCGTGATCCTCGGTATAGATAAAACCGTTAGCCATTTGTAAGAGCTTCGACATAACGGCAGCAGCATCCAGGGCCACTACCTCGGAGTCTTCCAGCTCTAAGAGACTTCTCTGCTCCATTTCCCTATACTTCTTAAGGGCTTTATCCTCCAGGACTACGCTTACCGTCGTATCTATCCGATCCGGTAAGGTGATATAGTCCTCGGCTCTCATGCTCATAGTGATATCGCCGATCTTCTTCGTTATGGCCTTAAGTGCTCCGGGCCTCGCGTCCCATTTATAGACGATCATGCCGTTACCCCAGCCAGGCTTAAAGTAGTTCTGCCTATAACCGGTAAGGGTAGCTCCTAAACGCTCCCCGCGATCCAGTAGGTACATTTCCGCCCATAAGTCCATAAGACTGTTGGCAGCAGGCGTACCGGTTAGGCCTACGATCCTATCTATTAACGGCCGGACCTTCTTAAGTGCCTTAAATCTTTTCGAGCTCGCCGACTTAAAGCTGCTAAGCTCGTCGATCACGACCATATCAAACGGCCACCGGGTTTTATTCCTCGCCAGCTCCTCCACTAACCAGACTACGTTCTCCCGGTTAATTACGTAGATATCCGCGTCGGCCTCCAGGGCCTTCCGGCGCTTCGCCGTGGATCCTAAGATCTTCGATATGGTAAGGCCGCTTAAGTGATCCCACTTTTTACTCTCTCGGCTCCAGGTATCCTCCGCCACACGCAGCGGCGCGATAACCAGGACGCGGCTTACGTCCATGGCGTTATAGATCAGGTACTCGATCGCCGTTAATGTTATGACTGTCTTACCCAGGCCCATTTCCAAAAAGAGCCCGGCAGCGTTATGCTGCAGTATAAAGTCTATGGCTCTCTTCTGGTAGTCGTGTGGCTTAAACTTCACCTGCTGCCACCTCCTTTTCCAGTGCGGCTAAAAACTCCCGCACTTCTGTCTCCCCTCGTAATACGATAGTATTGTGGCCTAAGCTTTTAAGATAACTAAGCTGGTACTCCTGCCGCGGCGATACCCTGCCCGTATCCGTCTTTAACTCAGCAAACCAGATTAACCCGCCCGGCAGTACCACGATCCTATCCGGTACCCCGTCCTTACCAGGGCTCACCCATTTATAGGCGCAGCCGCCGAGACGCTTAACTCCTTTTACGAGGATCTTCTCTACTTCTTTTTCCAGCATCCTCTTATCCTCCTGACGCGCGGTAACGTGCACACACGCGCGCGTATATATGCGTATATGCGTGTTTTATATGCGTATTTACATATATTTGTATCCTTTTATAGAAATACTGGTTGACAAGTTGACAAAATCGGAAAAACGCCGTATTTTCAAGGCTTCCGCTATGCTCGGTCTGTCAACTAAGAGTGTCAACCGGTAACCAGGCACTTTATAGCCCTTAAAAAACGCTGGTTGACAAGTTACCAAAATTAGTGCTCCTGGTTACCATTTTTTACGAAGGCCCTCTGTCTTCCATAGCAGCCCGCTCTCATAGTACCGCCACGCTTCCAGCCGAGGCGTAAGAGCATCTTCGTAATATCGTCCGAGTCGGCTCTCTTCTTATCAGAAGGCTTATTACGGAAGCACTCCGACCAGATCTCCATAACGGATACCTGCGTACGCTCCTGGGTGCCTTCGTTCTTATCATCATCCAGCCAGAAGAGGCGCTCTGATCTATCCATATCCTTCCAGTTATCCGGCAGCAGGCGATTAAGATACTCTTCGATAAGTCCGCTGCGCTCGTCGTCCTCTAAAGCTTCCAGCTGCTTCTCTTCCGCGATCTTCTCCGCTTCCTTAGATAAGATAAGCGACGTCTCGCCCATTTCGTTATAATAAAAGAGCACTTCCGCCCAGATCTGCGCTATCTCCTCCCCGGTAATATCCCAGGGCTTTTTCTTCGTCTGTCCGGATACCGGAAGAGGCCAGAAGCGACGGTTACCGGTTATATCTCTTAAGTAGTCCTCCGCGTTACTGGTTCCGATATATACCGTAAGTCTCGGGTGATCTTCTACTGTACGCCCGTAGCTCGGGCGATATCTGTCTACCTGGCGACTGATAAAGCCCTTAACGCTCTCCACGTCGACCTTACGCATACCCTTAAGCTCTCCGATCTCCATTATCCAGACGCCCTGGATCTTTTCGGAGGCCGTCTTATCCTTCATATCTTCCAGCGATAAGCTATCACTAAACCAGTCCATACCCAGCTTAGCAGCCAGCGTACTCTTACCGATACCGGCAGGCCCGGAGAGCACCGGCACATAATCAAACTTACAGCCGGGCGTATAGATACGACTTACTGCAGCTAAGAGCCAGCGCTTCGCTACTTCGCGCGTATAGGCGTTATCCTCAGCGCCCAGGTAATCTATAAAGAGAGTCTCTACCCTCGGTACTCCGTCCCACTCTGGAAGATCTCCCAGATAGTCCTTTATCGGGTTAAATTTCCGGTCCATAGCTGTCTGGGTAAGTACGTCGACCATATCCTGGCGCTTAAAAGCTGTGTAGTTTTTAGCCAGGTAAATACTAAGTCCACTGTCGTCTGCGTTTTTCCACTCGCCTACGTCTTTCTTCCATGGCACCGGCTCCTTTATCTCGATAAAACCGGTAAGCTCATTAAAGCGGATCCCGCGCAGCCCGGTATCATGCTTAAAGATCAGGTCGAGGTTAGGTATCGTCTTCTCTACCTCCATAGTCTTAGATCGTGCGAGCTTGGCCTTCCAGTCCTTTTTCTTTTTGTCACCCTCCGGATCCGCTTCCTCGTCCGCGAAGTCCTCCGCTGCAGAGCTGCTACGCTCCGCGTCGTAGGTTGCGATACAGTCCGGATCCTGGCTAACCATATCGACCATGGCCTTATAACTTGGCATACGGTTCGCCGGTACGTCCTTCTCCAGATCGTCGTCCTCGGATCCAAACTTATGGATACGTACCAGGTCGAAGGCGTTAAGATCCTGCCCACGTGCCGGATCGGTTCCGTGGTTTGAATAACAAAAGAGTCCGTCGTCGTAGATAACCATGCCGCCGAAGGTCGAGCCCTGGGCGTAAGTATATCTATCGTCCTTATCTGTCTTAAGGTATGTATCCGGTAAAAATTTCGCTATGGCAGCAGGCACGTCGTAAGTCCTGCAGAATACTCCTACAGCTCCGGGCTTTTTCGTCGGATCCTGCTGCTTCTCTTTTTTACTCTTCTGGACCTTAATCTCGTCCTTACATAACGGCCAGTACGATACGTCGTGCCAGTCTGGGTACGTCTCGAGCACCTTATCCGCTACGAGGCTCGGCCCGTCGTTATACTCGAAGATATACTCGCCGTCCAGGGAGTAGCTCGGCCAGTACATGAGGCGGCTCGGCTGGAAGGTAGTGCTATCGAAGTAGTCCATACCTATATCGCTCGCCAGCTTCCTACTTATGGCCTCGTACTCGTCCGGGGTTACGTTCCTATCCAGCGGTATGATAAGACGAAGGCGGGGCTTATCCGGCTTATGCTTATGAGTCGAGTAGATCGCCCAGGCATAAGGAGCCTCCAGCTGCATGGTCTCTACCAGATCAGTAGGAGCAAAGTCGAGATCGAAGGTAATAAGGGAGCGGGCCTTTACTGTCTCGCTCTTCCGGTGGCCGTTGGATAAGGTACCGCCAACGAAGCCGCCAACGTCCTTTATCTTATCCTGCTCTCCTTTTGACATTTTCAGATACTCGGCCTGAGTCTCCTGCGTCATGGTCGCGTTTTTCAGACGACCGAGCAGAGCGGACCAGCGCATACGCTTATTTTTCCATGCAGTTGAGTATCTGGACTTACCTACGCTTATCCACAGCTCAGGATCATTTTTTAAGCCCTGCACGGTTCTCTCTTCTAAATTAAGGCTTAGTACTTCCATGCTTTTGCCCCTTCCTTTTCTCTTTTATTGCCTTCTTAAGTCTCACTACTTTAAGTCCGGCCTCGGTAAGATCCGGATCGGAGGATCTGTAACCGTAACCCGTTAAGGCTGCGTTTTCTCCCTTGGTGATAAGCATAAGGTTATCGATATCGCAGTTAAGCTTATCGGTATCCTTAAAGGTTACTACCATGCCCTCCGGTATCGGTCCGTTATGCTCCTCCCATACTGCCCGGTGCAGAAACTCCCAGCGCTCCCAGATAGTACCCTCCATTTGCTTCTTACGGAGCTTATAGCCGTCGGAGTTGACTACGATAGTACCTACCGGCATTTCATTAACCGGCCGCTCGCCCTTCTTAAACTGGGTAGGCGCGATCCTCTGCTTAATCTCTGCAGCACGTTCCTCTCCGACGTACTCCTCCAGCTTTTTGCCCTTATTGCCGGGCGGGTGCCCCTTCTGGTACCAGCCGGTAACACCGGACTTAATACCGTGGCGCTGTCTAAACTGCTTCATCATGGTAGCGCTAAAGTCTGTACCAAACTTCTCATTAACCATAGCGGCCATATCTTTGGAGCTCACGCCCCAGGAGTTATCCCGTACAAATTCATACATACCCTGCGGGTATCTCTTCTGGTACTTCCAGTATTCCTCCTTAGTCCACTGCTTTTTCCCGTTCCGGTAACCATGGTTACCACGGAAGGCCTTTATACTCTGAGCGGTAAAGCTCGTACCGAGTTCTTTATTACACGCCTCGGCCAGATCGTCGTCCCTGAGCTTCGGCGCCCACTTTTTAACGAAGTCGTGGACCTCTTGCGGGTATTTCCATGGCATTTACTACACCTCCTCTATGACTTCTCAGCGGTTAACATAGGCGGCAGGCTTACGTCTTCCTTTGTAAGTCCATAAGCGTCCATGTGCTGCATGGCCTTAAGCGACAGCTCGCCGTTTTGTATGATCTTATCCGCGATCTTAACCGTGGCGTCGCACTTCTTAAGCTCCTTATTAAGTCCCTCTTCGTCCAGCTCGTCGTCGTTAATGCGCTCCAGCGCCTCGAAGAGATAGTTATTAAGGTCGGTAAGTGTGTTCTTCATATCTGCAGCACCTCCTACCTATAATTAACCGGAAGGACTACTGCAGTAAGCAGATCCTCTTCGTATATATAAACGGGGTAATTACGCTTAGTACCCTTAAAGGTACACTCCGGGAGCTTGTGATACTTAAGCAGCTTCTTATCCAGGTAGATCTGGTCGCCTGCTGCCGTTGCGAAGATATGCACCGTAGCCCTATTACCCCAGGTTTTCTCTGTCTCGGTATCCGCGAGGTCTTCCGCGTACCTCGCGTCGTCTATCATTTTCTTAATGTTGGTAGGCGCCTGGTTAAATACCTTATCGATATCCAGGTAAAAGAGGCGCTTCGGTATGATATATACCGCGATAGCTCTGTCTATCATGTAGACGGCATTATCGTCCTCGTAGTACTTATAGTCCTTAAAGTACCGCTCGTCCCCGGTAAGGTCCCGGGCCTCTGCCGCCTTTATTAAGTTGTTCTGGATCTTTAATATCTCCATTGTTATCCTCCTTTTCGTCAAGCTTCCGGCACTCTTCCTTAAAGATCCGGCTAAAGTCGTCGGTCGCTGTACGTCTCTTCCGGCACTCTTCCTTAAAGATCCGGCTAAAGTCGTCGGTCGCTGTACGTCTCTTCCGGGGCTCTGGGTTTTGGTGTCCCGGTAGTGCCGTGTTTAGTTGTGACTTAAACACTGTTATCATTACTTAATCCTTCCTATAGAAGTCGCACTCGTAAGTACCTCCCTGCAGTGGCAAGCCAGGCGCCCAGTCGATCTCTGCGCCCATGATATCGTCCACCAGCTTAGCAGCGTTCTTATCGTCGCGCGGTACGTCGAGTATGAGCTCGTCGTGCACGTGGAAGACGATCTTATAGCCCTGGCTCTCCAGTATTTTCATTTTCTCGGCCAGACAGTCACGCGCTACGGACTGTACGATATTCTCGGTAAGCTTCCCTCCGTAGGTCTCGGTGCGCTCCCATTTTCGGGTAGTTTGGTTTTGGTTCATATAGGTTATACGCGGGCCCATTTCGGTCTCCATAACCATAGGGCTCCAGAAGGCTATCGGGCGTCCGCTTGGTAGCTGGATAAATAATACCGGCGTGCCGTCCACATACTTAAGGTAAAACTCGGTGCCCTGCAGCGATCTGCATACTCTCCGGGGCTGTCGTCCGGTTATAACTGCGACTGCTGCCTTCTGGCAGTCGTTCCACATACGGACTATAGCGGGCGACTCCGCGCGCCACTGTCTCACGATCCCGGACATTTCCTCCTCCGGTACTGAGCCGGTGGTATCCATACTCTTCATAGCTCCCACGGATCCGCCGTAACCGAGAGCGAGCTCGGCCACCTTGCCGCGCTGCCTGAGTTCACCGTTAACACCGTGCTTCTCCACTGGTACGTGGTAGATACGGCTGGCAGTCTCGCAGTAGATATCACCGTTATTACGGAAGACGTCCAGGCGCCAGTCCTCTCCGGCGATCCACGCGATAACGCGGGCCTCTATTGCCGAGAAGTCGCTTACTACGAAGCGGTTACCCGGTGAGGGGATAAAAGCGGTACGGACTAACTGCGAGAAGACCGGAGCGGGCTCCCCGAAGATAAGCTCTAAGCTCTCGAAGTCGTGCTCTTTTACGAAGCCCCGCGCCATATCCAGCTCCTCGTCTGGCATTGTATTTTTAGCAAGGTTCTGCGGCTGCAGAGATCTGCCAGCCCAGCGCCCGGTATGGCCGCCGTAAAACTGCATAATACCGCGGGCCCTATCATCATGTCCGGCTATATCCAGCATGGTCTGATACTTTTTAACGCTGGTCTTACTTACCGTCTGCCGGATCTCTAAAGCTCTCCGGACGTCTGCCGGCAGGTCCTCACGTGCTAAAAGCTCTGCTACTACGTCTTTGGTAAGTGAGGAGACCTTTACACCGTTCTCAGCTAACCAGGGAGTAAGCTGCGCGATACTGTTAGGGTTATCCAGTCCGGTGATCTCCCGGGCTTCTTCCTTAAGCGCTTCGCTTCTCTCGGTATCGAAGGCTACTATCGAGGTAGCCATAGGGATATCCAGTAGCACGCCTCTGTCGTTAATCTCCTGGTCGAGCGTCCAGAGCTCCTGCTCGCTCTCGTCCGGTCTAAAGTCTCTCAGTCTCTTAAGTATTGCCTGCTCCGTGGCTACGTCGCCGACGTTGTACTCCTTAAAGAGCTGCCACTTCTCCGGAGCGTGCATAGGTAAGTTACGTGTGCGGCCGCCGTTGCTTCTGGTCGGTTTGCATGGCTTACAGAAGTACTGGATCAGCGCCGCGCCGGTCTTCTTTTTCTGCTCTTCCTCAGCAAGCCCTAAAGCCGGGCCGACTGCAGCAAGTGATCGAGGGAGACCTAACTGCACCGCGAGGATCATAGTACAGCGCCACTCTTCGGCGGGCATTGTTTCGCCGGTGTGCTTAGCCAGGCACGTACGCTCGAAGTTAGCGTTATACGCTGTCTTAATTACGGTAGGATCTGTAAGAGCTTCCCAGAAGCGGCTATGGTCTTCGGGGCTATTCTCTGTAAGATCGATAAGCCGTATCTTATCCTCGTCACTGAATTTATAAGCGCAAAGTAAGACCGCAAAGTCCGGAGCCTCGCTATAAGCGTAGGCCCCGTTCTTTATGTCTACGGAGCTAAAGGTCTCGATATCGATACCCAGCTCCAGCGGTTCCTTAGTCAAGTAAGCCGTCCTCGTCCTCAAACTCTCCCTCGAAGTCTGACTCTGCAGAAGCAGCTACACCGCCTAAAGCGTCTCCGTCTCTGGTCTTCATAATGTTATTGATACCCACGCCTACACCGTTATTACCGGATGCAGCAAACGGGAAAAAGTTAATAGACACCTTGCCGTAGTCTCCGCTCTTAAGATCCTCGCGGTCGATAATCTCCTGCTTATGGCTATCGATAAGACCGGGCTGTCTCTTAGAAGAGGCGTTAAGGAAAAACATACCCTCGTACTCCGGCTGCTCCTCTGTATCCTTCTCTTCGTCGCCGTCGCGAAGAGGAAGCTTAAGGTTTTTAGGCACCTTACCGCCCCACTTAGTCTTCTGGCCGAGGTCGGTAGCGTTGGATACAGCCTCCTGGATAAGAGCGATAGTCTTCTTATCTGTCTTAGGGATCAGTACGCATACGCTATACTTCTCTTCCTGGCCCGGGTTAGCTGCATACTTATCGAAGACGTGCAGATATGACAACCTAACTTCTCCCGTAACCACCTTAGTACCATTAACAATTTTACCCATGACTTTTTCCTCCTTATGTCATTTACTCGTCTGCGAAGTCTTCCGCAGCACTGTTATTAGTTATCGCCGGTCTTTTATCACTCTCCGGCGCGAGTGTCGGTTTGCCTGCAGGTTTTTCCACATAGGCGCCTAGCACCTCGGAAAACTGCTTTTTACCCATGAGCTTCTCCATGGCCGTAATGGTTAGGAGCTTACGCTCATATAAGAGAGCCTGATCGTATCCGGCGCCTTCGCACTGCTTAACGATCTCTTCCTCTGTACCGGAGTACTTCCGGTTAGATCTGCCCTCTACTACCTTCCAGCCCGGTATCTCCTCACCGTCTAAAGCCTTCGATAGTGCGCTGGCCTTTACGTCGTCCGCAAACTTAACCAGGCGGTCTATCTTGCCTAAGATCGTGCCGATATCCTCGGGGCTAAGTACCATTTTCTTAAGGTACTCCTCCGCCTCCATAGCTTCCCTCGCACGCTCTTTACAGTCATAGCGTGCCGGACAAAACTGGCACCAGTCTCCGGCGTGTACCGGAGCGTTAGGCTTAAGAGCTGCTTCGGCTCCCGGCTTAATCACGTGCTCGCCCCACTTGTAAAGGAAGCCTGCAGAGAGCTTGTCCGTGCTCACGTTGTCGAGCCTCGGCTGGTAGATCGTCATAACCACGGTCTCGATATCGTAGAGCATATCGAAGCGGTTAAGCGTTCCCAGGGCGTAGAGCCTAAGCTGCGGGTTTTTCTCTGCCGATACGGAGACACCCTTACCATACTTAAGGTCGATAATGTGGAGCCTGCCCTGGCGCAGGATAACCACGTCGCTGGTACCGAAGCCCTCCGGGATATAGTCGGATAAGTCCACGTGCTCCTCTGTCATAAGCTGGGCCGCGGGATCTTCCTTAAGCTGCTCGGCGTATTCCTCCTCCACGTACTCGACGTAGGGCTCTAAGGTGCGCCTCATATCCTCGACGGATCCGTTAAGCTCCGGGTGGTCTTTGTAAAACTTCTTCGCCTGCTTCTCAGCTCTGGCGATAATCTTCTTATCCTTGCTAATCATTCCCTCGGCCATAAGGTGGGCTATCGTCCCCTCGTCGGCGTATATGCTGCTACCGTCCGGGTAGTGTCCGGAGAGCTTTACCGATCCGGGGCAGTTAAGCCACCTATGGGAAGCGGAGCTGCTTAGCTTGGCGTGCGCGGCGGGCATTTATATTTCCTCCGCTTCTGCGTAGATCGCGTCCAGTTTATCCGGGTTCTTCTTAATAAGATCTGTAAGGCAGTTAACGCCGTACTTAGTGAAGAGCTCCTTTACTTCTGCCTTCTTACCGGCCTTAAGCTTTCCAGATAAGAGCATCTTAAGGTCTGTATCGCTATGCTCCTGCTCGGTGCTTTCCTCTGCAGCTTCTTCCGCCTCCGGAGCTTCCTCTGCAGGCTCTTCTACTTCTTCCGGTGCTTCTTCCGGAGCGGGCTCTGCCTTAGTCTTCTTTGCAGGCTTCTTAGGCTTCTCTGCCGGTGTAGCACTGCTGCCTAACTGCTTCTTAACTTCCTCAGAGATAAACTCTCCGATAATGTTATTGCCAGCGACGTAGATCTTCTGAAACTCGGAGATCTCGTCGAGACTGTTAAACTCAACCGTAATCTTCATTTGACATTTCCTCCGTATTCTTTGTGATATAATGTAGTTGGGTTTTGGAGCTTCATTGGTTTTCTCCTTTCATATAGGGGCGCTGGCGGTCTCGTCAGTGCTCCTAATTTATTCACTCATAGGACCACCTCCTTTAATCCTGCACGCCGTTGGTGTAGCAGTAGTAAGTATTACCGATCTGCTTAAATACACCGTCGCCCTGCTTAAACTCTGCCTGCCATACGACTGTATCCGGTATTCAGTCCGGTACGCCGTTCGTGAGAAGATCCAGCGCCACCTCATAGCTAACCTCGTCGTACTCGGTAAGGGCTCTGTCGTATCCACCGTTCCAGGTGCACTCGTACTGGCCCTTCTGGTAGATAACGCCGTCGAGCGTATCGGCGAAGTAAGGAGACTTCATACGGTTAAGTACTACAGCTCCACATAAGTACTTACTCTCTTCCGACTGGTTACCCACTTCGGCGTGGATCAGTGCCGCCAGGTGCAGCACTTCGGTCTCGTCTACCTCCGGCTCCTCTAATCTCGCCGGCTCGCCTTTTATCTTTACGACTTCCTGCTTAGCTTCTGCCAGGGCTATCTCCTGCGTATAGGCCGCTTCTACGATAACCGGCTCTCTCGGTCTTACGTCCACGTTTTCCACCTCCTGCAGCTCTGCTATAACTTCCTGCTGGTGCTCTTTTCTCTCCTGCTGCTCAGCCACATACACCGGCCGGAGCAGTACCATAAGTACCAGCGCTATTACTATCCCCAGGGCTGCACTGTATAGGTTGTCGCGTAGCGTGTATCTCCTCATTTTCCTTATCTCCTCCTCGTAAGATCGCCCGGTAGATATCGTGGGCTAAAAGCGTAAGGTCTATATCTCTAATTGCATCCATAGACACCTCCATAAGTTCCCTTAAAGTTTACTTAATCGGTAAAAAAAATCTCCTGCACTGTAGTCTTACCCAGCTCCGCGATCCGGATCATATTATTATAGCCAGGTAAGCGGTCTCCGGTCTCATATAGTGACACGGCCATAGGTGATACGCCTAAGAGATCTCCAAACTCTTTCTGGGTGCGTTCGCCTCGGATCTCTCGGATCCTCTTCCCGATCTTTTCCTTTCTGTCCTCCATTTTCTTATCCTTTCTGTATGTCGTAGCTGCAGCATAGGCCTGCGGCCCACTCCTCTGCAGCGGTTAAGCTGCTAAATTCTCTCGGCGGAAGATATGGATCTTCCGGTATTACTATCCACCGCATAACGCGCCTCCTCTCTTTCGTAAGCCTTATGGATCAGTCTTATAAGTACGTCCTCACCCATATAAAGCTCGTTTATCGTCGCCCTAACCAGTGCGTTAACTACAGTCTCGGCGCCGTATACGTGGTGCTCTTTTATCAGATCTCTAACTGCTTTATCCGTTCCGGCTATCGTCATTACTTACCACCTCCCATATAAGGCTCCGGTAAAGGCCTCCAGGCTTCTACGCCGCTCATGGATCCGGATCCGTGCCAGGAGCCGTTACTATAGTAAGCTCGGTTAACACTTCTTACGCCCTTCTGCGTCTTACATGATACGAGGCACATATCCTCGTTATCCGGTATATCCTCCGTTACCGGTATCCAGCGCCCTGCCTTAATAAGTATCGCGTCCATAAGTCTGTCGTACTCTTCCTGCTGCGCTCCGTAGTCCGGTATGGTATCGGCCAGCTCGCAGATCAGATCGTATACGCTCTTATCGCAGTCCTTAGTATCCACTTTTCCCTCCTCTGCTATCTCCCAGATCTCCTGCTCCATTTCCTCGATCACTTCGTCGTAGATGTTAACTACGTCCGAGCCGAGGTAGTTATCGATAATCTCCCGGAGCTCCTTCTTAGGCTCCAGCACGGTAAGGTTAGTCTCCGGTAAGCTTACCGCGGGTATGTGTATTACGCTTCCCATAAGCACCTCCTTAGTCTATCGCTTTCATAATGTCGCGGATCATAGCCGTACCGGAGTCCATGGAAACGTTAACGCGCCTCTGGCCGCCGCTCTCCCAGGTGAGCACTGCCGTCTCGTCCCCGTTCTGCTCCTTAACATATTGGATACTTCTAAGGTCCCCGTGGTTACGTGTGGCCTGCAGCGCTACGCAGAGCAGGTCACAGATTGTTGCTTTGTCTTCCATAAGTTTACCTCCGTGGCTGTATTGTTTGCTTAATGTTTACTTGAATATAATAAACAAATAGTTTATAATTGTCAATAGAAAAATTACAAAAAGTTTAACAACAAAATAAGGAGGGCTGAGATATGGCAGAGTTTAAGGATATTATGCGACAGCTAAGGAAGGAGCGCGGCTGGACTCAGGAGCAGGTAGCCGATAAGCTTGGACGGTCTAAAGTCTCCGTGTCCCAGTACGAAAACGGCATACGTAAGCCGAGCTTTGAGATCATAGAAGCACTGGCCGACGTATACCAGGTAGACCTTAATTATCTCCTGGGCTTTACTGAGCGCGTGGAAAAGCCTGCAGGTGACGAGAGCGTACCGGATAATGCTAATAAGTATCTGGCGGTTAATATGGACGAGATAGACCTGGTTAACGCATGGAGGCACGCCGACGATAGCACTAAGAGGATCGTGGCGTACGCACTTAAGATAAGGGAGATTATGGAAAAATGACTGGAGTAATATATGCGAGATACTCGGAGGGCCCGCACCAGACGGACCGCTCTATCGACGGGCAGGTAGCCGACTGTAAGGCCTACGCTGCCCGTAATGATATCCAGATATTAAAGGTGTACGCCGACCGGCATATATCCGGTAAGAGCGTCGAGGGCCGTACGGAGTTTATGCGTATGATCTCGGACGCGAAAAAAGGTAAGTTCGAGTGCTGTATCGTGTGGAAGGTGGACCGCTTCGGACGTGATCGCCGGGATATCGCCGTATATAAGCACGAGCTTAAGAAGGCAGGCGTTAAGCTGCTCTACGCGGAGGAGTCTGTACCAGAAGGCCCGGAGGGTATTATCTTGGAGTCTGTCTTGGAGGGACTGGCCGAGTACTACAGCGCCGATCTTAAGCAAAAGGTTACCCGTGGTATCCGTGAGACTGCGAAGCGCGGCGAGTGGACCTTCTGCCTTCCGGTCGGATACATAAGAGACGAGAAGAGGCATATCATAATAGACGAGCCGAAGGCAGCAGTCGTAAGGGAAGCTTTTAAGCTGCATATCGCCGGAGCTACCACGAAAGAGATAAAAAAGCTCTTCTCTGACGCGGGTATTACGGGCCAGCGCGGCGGGGAAATATCGAGCGGAGCTATTTATCGTATGCTGCGTAACGAAGCCTATACGGGTAAATTTTCGGTCCAGGGGATAGACGTACCGGCGGAGCCGATCATAGACGAGGCTACCTTTAAGGAAGCCAGTAAACATTTTAAGACGAGCCGTAATAACGCGGCTGCTAAGGCGAAGGTAAATTATATGTTAAGTTGTAAGTGTTTCTGCGGATACTGCGGCCGGATGCTTACCGCCGACGCAGGTACCGGTAAAAAGGGGAAGGTCTATAATTATTATAAGTGTAAGAATAAAGACTGTAAGGAGCTTAAGCCCATACCTAAAGATAAGCTGGAGCAGGTCGTTATCGAAGCTACGATAAGGGATATGCTCACCGACGATATGATAGAACGCCTCACCGCTAAGGTGCTGGAAGTCCAGGATAGCGAGGAGGCTATGGATCCGCTTAAAAATTACCAGAAGCAGCTGGACGGCGTACGGAAAAAGATAAAGAACGCGGTAACCGCGATAGAGGACGGAGCCGGTAAGGCTATGATCGAGCGCCTTAACGAGCTGGAAGCTCAGGAGGAAGAGCTGGAGGCTGAGATAGCCATACTGGAAATAAAAAAGCCACGCCTTACCGCTACCACGATAAAAGCCTGGCTTAATTCTTTTAGGATCGGAGACTTATCCGATCCGGCGGTGCAGAGCCGTCTCCTCGACACTTTTGTCGCCAGAGTAGAGGTAAAAAAAAACCTGGCGCGTATACTATACAATATAAGTGGCGAGGGTTCGGTTACGGCTCAAAAAGTGGACCTGCCGAGCTGGAAACCGAACACGCCCACTACTGTACTGTCCGTAGGATATATCTTACATTATATCGCTATTTAATGCAACAAAAAAGAGGAGCCCAGCATATAGCCGGACTCCTCCTTATTATGTCGGCACACCAGCGGCCGGGCTTCTGGTACCCAGTCGGAAGTGCGCCCTATGACAACAGTGTGCCTAACACACCGATAGGCACCTTAAGCCTTTTTAAGCTTGCCCTTCTTAAGCAGTGTTACCATGCCTAAATTCTGGGAAGCCGTGCCGGTATAATCGCTTATACCGTTCGCCGCTGCGATCTTTTTGCGGTGATTAAACGAGGTATCCTTCTCGCCGACTGCTGCCAGAGCGTCAACGATAGAAGTCTTACTGCCCGCGTACTTAGGATAGTATCCTGCGGGTGCAGGTGCTCCTCCGCGAGGGTTACCGGATACCACGATAACAGTATGCCCCTTAGTCTGGGTAACGAGCACGTCGCCGTCGTATACGGGCGTCTTAGCCTGGGACGTATAAGCCTGGCGTGCCTCGAAGAGACCGCTCTTAGCCAGAGTGCTGGCCTCGTTGGCCGTGGTAAAGTTACCCACGTCTTTACCGGTTGCGTCTTTAATGCAGCGGCGTACCAGTGAGGAGCAGTCGCACTCTGTCTTACCGGAGCCGTTATAGCTCATAATAGCGGTGCGGTTACCCTGATCGTAGCCGACGTTAGCGTCGTTACAGTATTTTGTCATGGCCTTGGCGAGCGCGGTCGCGTGTGCCTCACTCTTAGGCCTTAAGATATACCAGCCCTTGGAAGCGGTATACATTTGCTGCATAGATACCTCGCCGGAGTAGTCCGGGGCGCCCTTCTGCTTCTGGTCGCCTGCTGCCCCGCCGCTCGCTGTACCCTTCTCGTCGATACGGGCGGAGCCTACGTAGATAGTAGCCATTTTATAATCCTCCTTATTTTTTCTTATTGTAGTTAATAGTGCTGATACCGATAAGTGTACCGATAAGCAGCGCCACGGCGTTAATGGTAACCGTTATAGCCTCGATCGGGATATCCCAGCCCCAGGCTGTCTGCAGGGTAGTAATAAATACGCTTATAGCCGGAAGAGCGATAAGCACTACCCACTTAAGCACGTCGTAGATCTTGTCGTTAAGCTTCATAATATACCTCCATTATGTATGTTATTTTTTGCGATAAATTTTTGCATCTCGTCCCTGGTCCGGCGGAGCTGGTCTACATGGTTACCGTCCAGCTCATGGTTAATCAGATCAAAGAGCGCCTGCATATAAAGCACCCATACTTCCTCTGCTCTCTCTTGTTGCGCCTCTAACTTCTTAACCCTCTCGTCGATATCTTCCACCTTTTTCTCCACGGACTCGATACGCTTATTCTGCAGCTCGTCCGGTTCTTTGGCCTTCCGGATCACATCACCTATAATCTTAATCGCTGCCGTTACCGACGTAATAAAACCGGCTATAGCCAGTATGGTGAGATAAACCTGCTCCGGTGTAAAAGTAAATTCGTGCTGCATAACTCCTAAGATACCCCTCTTTCCGCTAAAGCTTCTAACTCGTTAATCTTGTCTCTCACTGCCTGGCGCTTAGCGTTAAGGTCTTCCATATCGTATGGATCCTCGAGGCCCATAGCGCGGTACTCTGTGATTTTTGATATCTTCCAGTCTCCGATCGGGGAGAAGGGAGACGACAGCTCCAGCTTAAGGTCTGCGATCTGCTGCGCGATACTCTGCTTATTTTCTTCCATGCTCTTATCCTCCTATAGATAATCCTTAAATAGTTCCTCATACAGCCGATCCGTCTCTTTTAGGCTCTTATAGTTGCTGTATATAGGCTTACCGTGTTTACTTTTCTTATTCTTTTTCCGGGTGATATGCCCGCGCCAGCCTTTATACTGCAGCTCGATAGTGTGGTACGTTATCTCGCCGCGTAAGAGCTTGGCTTTAAGCTTCTTAAGTTTTCTCTTCTCACGGTAAAAGGTCTCTGAGCTGTAGCTCCGGACTACCTTACCGGTCTCGGTGAGCCTATAGCGGATCTTCAAAAACTTAAAAGGCTTATCCAGCGGTACGATCCTGGTCTTCTTAACGTTTAGGAAGAGCTTTAGACCGGTAGCTATGCGCTCGATCTCCAGCAGAAGCTCCTCGAGTTCTTCCCGTGTCTCGGCGATCACGTAGAAGTCGTCATTATACCGCCCATAGTATTTATAACTCCGCACGATCTTAACGTAGTTATCGATCGGCGTAGGTAGATATACGCCGGTTATCTGGGAGAGTTCCGAGCCGATACCCTCGGACTTATTGATATACCGCTCCGGTGCTATCTTCTCCGTCCTGGCGTAATACTTTTTCGAGTCGTACACTCCGTCCCGGCACTGTACGTACTCTTCGTCGGTCATTACCGAGCCGTCTACCCGGTACAGCTTAAGGATCCTCTTTACTTCGTCTATGATTTCCTCGTCCGTAAATATCTTACGGAGCTGAGTAACCAGGATCTCGTGGTCTATGTTATCGAAGTACTTAGAAAAGTCACAAAAGAGGACGTATCCTTTATTAGTACCATGGTGCATATAGTACTTATGTAAATGCACGGCCAGACGATCCCGCTGCTTATCGATACCGCGCTCCTTAAGACTGGCGCAGTTATCATAGATAAGCTTCGGCCTTATCTCTGGGATAAGTACCACCTTTACGAAGGCGTGTATCGGTACGCGCTCCGGAAAAGGCACCGGCGTAATGTGCCGGATCTTCCCGCGCTCGTGTATCGTAAACTCGGCGCCCTTGTGGTACTCAGTCGTACCGGCCTCGTGCGCTGCTATGGTCTTCGACACGTTGGTTAGCAGGTTCATGCCGTAGAGCTGTACCGAGTTCTTCCAGCGTATCGGCTTTTTAATCTCTTCGTAGGAGTCGATCAGGGCCTCCGCGCTGTATACGTCTGCCATACTTTTCATAATTTTACAAAAATTCTACCAGGCTGATAGCGGACAGCTAACGTATTAGGCCGCGTCCTGGTAGATGATTTACCCATAAAGGGAAGGCTGTATACCTCCTTGCCTATATCTACTGCTTTCGCTCGTAGCTAATCGCAGACTTAGGTAATCGGGCGAACGCCATTAGCATTGGACGCGTTGTTGTTGTTGGAATTGCCGTTGTTATTGACATTGCACACGTTCGTGGAGTTCGCAAACATCAGGTATACACCTAAGCTAAGAGAGTAAATCTCTTGTCTCCTTTTCTTCTTTTAGTATCCGGCGGAGTACCTTGTTATCGGACTTCCGCCACTTCTTTATATACTCGGCCTCGGCGTTAAGCTTATCTACATACTGCAGATATTTACCTGCAGGGATATCCAGTACTTTTACCGCGTAGGTCATTTCCTGGATAATCTGCTGGCAGTTACCTATAGCAGCAGTCATATACTTACGTCGTGTGCCGTATTCGTTCTGGGTAGTGATATAGATCGTATTAGCTGCCGTTATGTTGGCGATAAGATCGGCAGCATATCCGAAGATACGCTGCCTTATCTCTTTATATAACCAGTAGTCTCTATTCTCTACCACGGATCCGTCCGGAAGCTCTAAGAGCCTCTTATCGTCTCCGAAGTCCTCCTTAAGTATCTGCGTGATCTTCGCCCGGAGGGTTATAGCCACGTCGAAAAACTCAGTAGAGGACTCTGTACGCTCGCTTGCTACTACGCTCATGCTCTGGTTATCTCCTTGTCTTTATACTTAGCAGAGCCCCACACGGGGGCTTAATTTGGCTACGCAATAAAGGCAAGCGGGCGAACGCCAAAAGCACCGGACGCGCGGCCGTCGCTGGAAGAGCCGCTGCCATAGACATAGCACACGTACGTGGAGTACGCAACGTTCTTAGTCCAGGTAGCACGGATCCAGCCGCCCGAGGTGTTAGGGATATCGCCCATAAGCTCCTCGATACTCATGCCGGCCTTAAAGATAGCAAGCAGCTCCTTCTGTACGCCAACGTCGAAGGCAGAGGACTGCCAGCCGTCGGATCCGGTAAGGTTCTGGATAGAAGGAAGCGTAAGGTTAGTGCTGCGCCATGCCCAGTTAGAGGACGCTCCGGAGTATCCACTATATCCCTGGCAGGTAGCCGAGGTGTTAACGGCATTACTATCCAGCGTATAGAAGTTAAGCACGTCGATACCCTGGTCTGTAAAGTCCTTCTTAAGCCAGTTCGTATATACTGCGGGAAGGATATTAGTAACCATATAGCTGCTGGTAAAGCCGCCCGTGGTATCGTTTGTGGTGTTCCACGGAGCGCAGCCCTGCACGGTGTTGTTAACGCCGGATCCCTGGTAAGTCGCGCCGTTCCATAAGAGCGAGCCGCTATTACCGATAAGCGCCTGCGGCATAATAGCCAGGTGGTGGGTGCTCTCAGCGTATCCGCTCTGGCCGTGGCCCGAGGTGTAATGCCCGTACCAGTAGTCGCAGTCTACTACCCAGTACTTAGTACCGGTAGACTTACCGATAATATAGTTACCAGGGTTAACCAGGGAGAAGTCTCCGGTAGCGATCGCCGCCCTGATCTCAGAGTCTGCGTCGTAAATATCGTCCGTGATATCCTTAATCACGATAAAGCTGTTACGCTCTGCCGCAGTGTGTCCCAGGAGCGCCTTTTTATGTAAAAAGTCGATAGCTCCGGTAACCGTACCGTCTGCGATACCTGAGATATCAGTGGAGCCGAGAGCGGTCTCGATATCGTCGATATCGCCCTCTGCAGTATCGATACGGGCTACTGCTGCGTTAAACTGATCTATGGAAGGAACGGCAGCAGGATCTATCGTAATGGTTACCGCGTTGGAATTATCCACCTTTACGTTAAAGGTGAAGCTGTAGCCGGTAGGAGTCGTGCCACCGAAGGCGGGCATCCAGTCCGGATTCTGGTCCGCGATACTTACCGCGTAAAGGATCCTATTATTGCTCGCGTCGTCCGCGAAGAGGCCGATAGCCTTAATATAGTATCCGGTGTTAAGGTTCGTGTTATCCACGCGAGCGAAGACCTCCACGTGGGTATCACTGGTTACATTTACGCCGGATACGTCTACAGTCTGCTTAAGATCCTCCAGCGCTGTAAGCTGGGTAAGATCGGCACCGCTGTAGTCGTGGTCGCTGGTTACCAGCTTCGAGAAGTTCGCCGTATTTGTCCCGGCTACCATTTCGGCCATAAGGGCCCGTCCGGCGTCTGTGATAACTAAATTCTGCATCTTTTTACCTCCTAAGTAGTTTTAATGCTTATATGTTTACTCTTTGTAAGCCCTGCTCCGTAGTAAGTCGTGTTACGTACTGTTTGAGACGAAGTATCTACAGTAGACAGCTGTAAGTGGTGAGTCGTCGATACCACTCCGGCCATGTAGATAGCGCCCTCTGTCTCGACAAACAGCTCATTATGGATATCCATATAGATATTACACGGTATGATCTCGTGCAGAAGCTTCTCTACTTCCTCGATATTCCTTACCGAGTGCGTATAAAGTCCGATAGTGTACTGGTCGTAGTACGGCAGGATCTCATAATTACCGGTACCGCATAGCGTGTTAAGCTTCGAGATAAGCGTACCGTAAGTATATGGCAGCTGATCTATCCACTTAGCCAGCACTACAGAGCGCCGGCTCTCCAGTGTATCGCCTGCTGCCGGAGTTATACCGCATAGGCTCTCGAAGTAGGCTATACCGTCCTCGTCGGCCAGCGTGATAAACTCGTTATCCTCCTGCTTTACAACTACGGGCCAGAGCTTTACGTTAAAGTACTTATCTACCGTCTGGTCCAGCGCCTTAAACTCTTTCGTAGCGGCAAGTACCGGAGGCAGGTAGCTCTCGTAGTTTACTAACATTTACACCACCTCCACCTCACTTAATACCGGGATCTCCTTATCGTCCAGCGTAAGGTTAGCCGCTGTGTTATTGATCTTGACGTTAGCCACGTCCGTAACGCCTTCCACGTTAAGGATAGCCGACTCTATACGGCTTATCCTTACCACCAGTCCGGTGTTATTGTCTACGTACTCGCTCTCCCAGGTCTCACGGAGCCCGGCAAGGTACGCCTCGATAGCTGCAGTAATAGCAGCCTCGAGCTCCGGCGTGATACTTCCGCTGGTAGGTGTAACCGTAGCCGATACCTTAACATTAACCTGGGTAGCACTTACCACGGTAAGCACGTGCCCGATCGGTACCATACCACCGCCGAGGCCTGCGTCCGGATCCATGGTAGACTGTACCAGTGTCACCAGCGCAGCGCTGGCAGGCAGATAGTCGTTACCGATAATCACGGCCTTAACCGTTCCGGGGCCGTCCCATACCGGATAAATATGCACGCCGCCTACGCCAGTTATCATGCCTATTTTTTCCATATAGTCCGCGACGTTACCGCCGAAGGCCTTAGTGTTGAACGAGTCGAGGTATCTCTCCAGGAAGTCTTCCTGCGTCTCCTTATCACGCGCAGCGATAAGGATACTTACCAGCTCTGCAGAGGTAAGACTCTCGATATCGAAGTCCTCAGAGCCCGCCTCTATGAGCTCCAGCGATCCGGTTACGCCGTTGGCTACCGTTCCGGCTGTCTCGCACGTCATAACGTAGCCGTATCCGCTTCCTACTTCGTAAGACTCTCCGGATATATAGTAAAGATCGGAGATCATAAAGCGGCTGCCTGCCGGTATCGGCACGTTAAATACGCCTAAGCTCTGGCAGTAGGTAGCTTCTATAGGAGTAAGTCCGCGCTCTGCTGCCCTGAGCTCTAAATAATCATAATCTGCAGTCTCCGCGAAGGTCTGCTTAAGCAGGTTATCAAACTCGATATACAACTTCTCCAGCTCGTAAGCTAAAGGCGATAACGCCGACTGTATAACGGTACCCTCTTCCGTAGAGACGTCCGCAGGCACATTATCGAGCAGATCTTCCATAATGGCCTCGTAGGTTCTGTCCTCAAACATTTATATCTATACCTCCTATATCCGTCTCCACGTGGAAACTTATCGTTAACTTATCTCCGGTAAGGGATACGCTAAAGTCCGTAAGTGCAGTTATGTGCTCGTTCTGCATAAGGCAGTCCTCGATAGACTCCTGCACGTCCGCCTCCAGGTACTCCTGGGAGTATCCTTTACCTATATACTGGTCGAGCTCCGCCCCGTACTGCCAGGTATATATCGGAAAACGGTAGCGCTCCACGTGAAGCGCTAACCATATCCATACCTTTATGGCTTCCAGTCCGGTTACCGTCGTACCGGTGAGCTGTCCGGTGGCGAAGTCTATACCGTATTCTTTTGGAGTGTCTATAAGATTTTCTTCGAGCTCTTCTGTCTCCTCGACAGCATCCAGCGCGAAGGAAGGTAATAAACTCATACGCTCACCAACTTTCCGAGGATAGCGTAGCAGTCCTCACTTATACGGGTGATAGCCACTACATCCCCTTTTTTTAATGGTTTTAAGTACTGCTCCTCTTCATTGTAGAGGGCTACTTTGTGTAATAAGTGCTCTGCGATCATAAGATCGGATCCGGACAGTGCCAGATCTCCGACCGTGCAGCTCTTCGGTCCGGTCATAACACCGACCTTAACCTCTGCGGAGTTATTAACGGCTCCCTGGGACTGCATAAGCCTTATGATCTTCTCGTAAGAATTATCTGCCATAAAAGCCCCCCTAACTCATAAGATTTTTGAAACTGAGCGTTAAAGTCATGGTATGCACGCCGTTACTAAAAGAGTGCTTGTCGTCTATGATCCAGTACTTACCGGTTAACCCGGTGGACTTATCCTTAAGCTGGATCGCATAACCACTTATGCAGGTGATATCGCCGATAGCCTCCAGCGTGATCTCCTGCGTCGGCTCCTTAAAGCTCTCCTTAGCAGCCGTCTTAGCGTTAACGCCTTCCTCCTCGGTATATACCGCCTGGAAGACGCCGTACTTCTTTAGGCTGTCGCTGCTGGATACCACGCCGGTCTGCTTACCCCTGTCGTCGTAGATCTTAACGCGGTTTATGATATCCTCCGCAGACTCCTTAATACTCGCCTGGGTAATGTTCGTACTGTCCGTAAGCATGATCTTGCTGGTCGTGTTACCCTTAACGATAACAGACAGCTTAATATCTACCATACGGATAAGATACTTCTTACCGGTGGTCTTCGAGGCCTTCTTATATGCCTTAAGCATAGTGTCGTAGATAGTCTCGTTATCGATAAGCAGCTTCGCCAGGTTAACCTTAGTCGCTACTATAGATCCGGCAGTTACGCCGACCTCCTTACAGCACTCCCTCGTTATGGCTTCCGCTGTCTTATTCTTAAAGGATCTGCACCAGCTCGACTTAGTGAAGTGATAGAGAAGGTCGTAAGCCGTATAGGCTACTTCTCCCACCTGGCTGGTACGCTCTGTTACGTATATCATGCCAAAAAATAGAGTCTCGCCGCTCTCTTTTAACCGTATAAAGTCCCCGGTCGCTATGTTCGGCAGGCTCTTAAGGTTAGTATCCAGTGGAGCGTTACATACGCTAAACTCAACGGAGCGGCTCGCCTGCTCCAGACTGCCGCTCCATGTGATACTTGTTACTACGTTAGATAGGTCGTAGGTCGCCTTCTTTTTGATTAAGTAAAGCTTCATAACGCCACCTCCTAATAAGAGGCACGGAGCTTAAGCGACTGTCCGACCTTAATCTTATTCGGGTTCGATCCGATCGTCCCCTTATTGTCCTCGTAAATCGTCTTCCAGTTACCGCTCTTACCGGTCTGGGCCTGGGCGATACGTGATAAGGTATCACCACCCTTAACCTTATAGGTCCGGTCGTCGGTCTTTTTGGTAGTACGATTAGAGGTCTTAGTCTTTTTCTTTTTACCGTTTTTCTTCTTAGTGCTCTTAATCTTTGTAACCTTCGGAGCCACATACTCCTTAAACGTAAAGCTTATCTTTACGTCTCCGGTACCGTCGTCCTCCTTCGAGTCCATTTGCTCTATAGTAACCTTCTTAGACCACTTAACTCCGGTAAGTGTAAGCTTACATACACCTGCCTGCTTCATTTTCTCGAAGATCTCGCGATACTCTGCAGGCTTATGCTCCGGAGGGATATCGCAGTAGGTACTGTTATACACCTTCGGGAAAAGCGCCTCGAAGGTCACTTGCTGCAGCTGTCTGTTACCCAGTAAGGTAACCTCGGATAACGCCGTAACGTTAACCGAAGTATTATTACTGGACGAGTTTATATTATACTCAGAAGGGAGCACCGGGAAGCGTATATTATATTTGCTATTCTTAAGCCATATTTCCATTACGCGTATGCACCTCCCATATTAAGCGCCACTTTGGTAAGCTTACGCTCCAAAGCTTCCGCTATTCTGTCGATATCGGCGTCCTCCCTTACGATAATGCTGTCCGCCAGCTTCTCCAGGGTAAAGTGGTTACCCGCAGACTGATTACGCAGCATACGCTCGGACTCTCCTGCCGGGGATACTCTGGATCCGCGAGGCAGGTCGATAATCTCACCGCCGCGCTCTGATACCTGAGCTATACCGCCGCGCCAGTAGTCTGTACCGGTAGCCAGCGTCGGGATCGTCGGTATGTTAATCGAGAAGGACTTACCGCCGATAAGCGGTACCCAGTCGGGTATCGTAAGTCCCAGATTATTGATACCGGCTATAGCGCCGTTAATTATACTGATTACTCCGTTAATAGGAGCCTTCGCCAGAGCGACGATAGTATCGAAGATACCGCTAAAGATAGATACGATACCCTCCCAGGCCTGCTGCCAGTTACCGGTAAATACTCCGGTAAGGAAGGTAATTATACCGCTAAGGATATCCAGGATACCGCCTACCACGTCCATAACCGTATTAGCCATATTAGTAAAGAAGCCGATAGCCGCTCCGATAGCTGCGCCGATCTGAGCCTGGAAGACTGTAGCCACGAGACTACCGATAGCCGATACGACCGGCTGTATCACCGTCCAGAGGTTCTTTACGGCGTTAACGAAGACGCCTACCTTCTCTTTTATCCCGGCAAACTTCTCGCCGAGTCCGGTAGCGGACTTACCCACGCTCGCGAAGACGCTCTTAACATAGTTCCACACGTTCGCGGCAGCAGCCTTAACCTTATCCCAGTTCTTAATAAGTAGCACGATAATAGCTATAAGCGCCACGATAGCGATAATAGCAATACCCACCGGCGAAGTGATAAGCCCTATAGCTCCTCCGGCCAGTGTTATAGCACGACGTACCATATTAAAGATCTGTATGCCCTTGCCTACGATACTTACCATTTTACCGAAGATCATAAGCGCCGGGCCGATAGCAGCCACGACCGCGGCGATCTTAATTATAAGATCCATTTGCTCGTCGCTTAGTCCGTTAATCTTATCTGCGAGCCCCTGGGCAAACTCCGCAGCCTTTTTAAGATAAGGCAGCAGCTTGTTACCGAAGGATATCGCGATACCTTCTACGGCGGACTTAAGCAGCGTTAACTGTCCCTTAAGGTTATCTAACTGGGTATTAGCCGCGTCCTCTGCAGCTCCTCCGGAGTTACTGATCGCGTCGGCCAGCTTGTTATAGTCCTCTGTCGAGGTATTGATAAGCGCCAGCATACCCGCCATAGCGTTTTTACCGAAGAGCGTCTTAGCGTAGGCCGCCTGCTGGTCTTCGGTGAGCCCTGCGAAGCTGGACTGCAGCGTATCTACTACTTCCTCGAAAGACTTCATAGTACCGTCGTTATTAACGATACTTATACCCAGGTCGTCCATGGCCTTCTGCATAGCGTCCGTAGGCGCTGCTAAGTTGCTTATCGCGTTCTTAAGAGAAGTACCAGCCTGGGATCCTTTAATACCCTGGTTACCCATAGCAGCCAGCGCCGTGGTTACCTGGTCGATCTCGTAGCCCATAGTACCGGCTAAAGAGCCCACGTACTTATAAGACTCTCCTAAGAGCTCTACGTTAACGTTAGCGTTAGTACTTGCCGCTGTCATTACGTCCGCGTATCTCGAAGCGTCGGCAGCAGTATCGCCGAAGGCACTTATAGCATCCGTAAGGATATCGGACGTACGCGCCAGCTCCGTGCCGGTAGCACTTGCCAGATTAAGCACGCCCGCTAAGCCGTCGATATTCTCCTGAGCGGTCCAGCCAGCCATACCGGTATACTGCATGGCCTCGGCTACTTCACTCGCGGACCAGGCTGTAGTCTTACCGAGATCCTGAGCCAGTGCCGTAAGCTTCTCGAAGTCCTCGCCGGTCGCTCCGGTAATGGCCTTAACGTTACTCATAGAAGCCTCGAAGTCGGCGGCAGTCTTAACCGCTGCACCGGCTAAGCCTACGATCGGTACCGTAAGCGTAGTGGTAAGCTTACTACCTACGTTGGTAATACTCTTACCCGCCTTCTCGATATCCTTACCGAGCTTAATAGCGTTCTTCGAGCCGTTCGTCATGGCCGTTATGGACTTTTGCATGGGGGCAGTAAAATTATCAACAAAACGCAGTGTAGCGTCTATTACTCTTCCTGCCATTTAACTTACCCCTTTCCTATTTTCCTATATTGCCGAGCTCCTCCTCGATATCCTCGCACTCCTTCTGGAGGAAGGCCCGCACGACACGGCGCTGGCCCGGAGTCATATCGAAGTAGTCGGTCGGCTTCCAGTGGTGCATCCGAAACAGACAGTAGGCAGCGTTTGTATCCGGATCGGACGCGATTAGTTTTTTATTTCAACAACGGAGCTCTGTCCGTAGCCGCTAAGCTCTGTGATCGCATTAGCGATAGCAGCGAGGTCGCCGCCCTGGAAGAGCTTAAACGCTAAGTCCTTCGGAGTCTTAACGCCGAAGTGCTCCTGCAGGTCCTTATCTTTAAGGTTAGGCTCTGCCATAGCCTCTACTACCATAAGAGCCTGAGCGTCTGCCATTTTAGACATATCCGCCGTATTATCCGATTTCAAAGCCAGCCCGGACAGCTCTGTAAACTTCTTACTTCCGAGGGCTCTAATAGTTACGATAAAAGGCTCTCCTAACTTTTCTGTGAGTGATTTTATCTCGAGCTTCTGCTCGGGTTTTGTTGTAAGCTTCTCTGCGTCTGATTTTAATAAGAGTTCTACTGTTGTCATAATATAAATCTCCTTTACAAAAAATAGCCCGGCGGCTTTATAGCCACCGGGCGTTTAATCTTAGTCGATAGAGTCCAGATACTCCGCGTCGGTGAAGGTAAAACCGTAGGTCTCCTCTCCGTTTTTGCCAGCTTCCCAGTCCGCCAGGATAGCCTTATCGATAACACTGTTATAAAAGGCTACACGCTCAGTACCAGAGCTATCCGGATCGGATAACTTGGAAATGATCGTACACTTAGGTACCTTACCCTGCTTAAAGCAAGCCAGTACCTTCTTGGCAACACTCGAGCTAACCTTATGGTGCTTGACCTCGCCGGATCCCTCCAGCCCGGTCAGCTTCTTACCCTTGGTAAGACGTCCTACGCGAAGGATATCGGTATACTCGGCTTTATATTCGCCTTTAACGGAAATAACTTCGGCCATGTACTCGCCATCAAACCAGCACTCGCCCCAGGTACCGTTAATTACCTGCTCGTCATTAAATCCCTGCATAACGCGACCTCCTTAAATGTAAATAGGCAGCACAATATCCTCGATAGCATCCAGGATACTGATATGGCCCTGCAAAAATACCCAGGTACCGGTATTAGCTGTCTTGATCTCGTCGTCTGTGCAGCTATCCAGTGCCTTTTCTGATCCGTCCTCGAGCTTAACGATACCACCCTTAGACCTAAAGTAGGTCTTAGTAGCGTCTATATCGATCTCTACATAACCGCCGGAGAGTACCCCCTGGCTCTTAAGAGACTCGAAGTAGCCGTTAATAGCTGTGATAAGTAAGCACTTGTTATCGTAGGTATTGGCATATTTACCGATATAGCTATCCTGCGCTGTCGTGCGGATATCGTCCTCGATCATATCCATAGTCTCTACGATCTTGATCTTCTTAAACTGGTCGCCCTTGGTGTCTGTAGTAGTGGTAAAGCTGTTAACAGCTCTTACTACCTTTACCTTCTCGCCGTCGTTTGTGAAGACAAACTTACCAGCTGTAACAGCTGCGTCCTCTTCTGCCGGTGTAAGGCGAGTGCAGTCTGTGAAGTCCTTAAGCGGTGCATAAGTAGCACTGATAGTAAGGCCGGTACCTGCTAAGAGGCCAGCGATACGAGCGCAGCACTGCTCAGGTGTATAAGTTGTCTCGTCCAGTACGAGACTGGAAGTAACGTTAATAACGCCTTCGCTGTCTGCTACAGTGTTAGGAAGCACTGCCTTAAAGCCCTTATGCAGATTAGATCTGCAGGACTTGATCCAGGTAGCTACGTCGGAAGCCTTGCCGTCAGTACCTACGGTAGGGATAGCCAGGTAAGTCCACTTCTCTGTCTCCAGATACTTCATAGCATTAGCGTACTCGTCTGCGAGAGAGTCTGCATCCGCGTCCATGCAATACACGATAACCTTAAGAGGTGCCTGGGTATAACCCTTTAACGCCTGCTTAATCTGATCGGTATTAAAATCGGACAGTCCGGAAGGGATCTCCGAAATGGAAGTAACAGTGGTAACGTCGATCGGCGTATCCTCTTTAATAACGAGTGCCACGATACCACGCTCTCCCCTTGTGATAGCGCTAATAGCCTTCTCTATAAAAGACATATTAACGCTGGGAGCAAGGATATTACTCATTTTTTAGTCCTCCTTTAATCCTAAACCTAAGTTTTCTGCCTGGCTGTAGCCTTCTATCTCCTCGCGGATCCAGTCGACTATCACACCCAGGTCGATAGTGATCTGTAATATGTTGTTACGCTCTCCGGTATAACCTACGTCGTATCCCTTAACGGTTACCTTACGGTCACCGACGGGAAGCTTAAGCCCGAAGGCCTTACGGATCTCCTCGACTTTTTCCATTTGGTCGATAGAGTCCGGAAGCTTCTGGAAGTAAGTTATCTTAAAGGCACACGTAAGCTCTGCGTAACATTTCGTGCCATAATCGTAGCCAGAGGTTACTACCTCAGTGAAAAAAGCCGGCGTGTTATATCCGTCGGATACTTCCCTGCCGTACACTGGGATATCACCCTGGTAACAGTCGTGCAGCACCTTATTACCGGCTGCTAAGATATCCAACACCGTCATAAGTTCACCTTCTTAAATACCCTTTGGCATATTTTATTAAGTTCCTCGGCCACTTTGCCGGACTGGTTCCAGTTTTGCCTGGTCTTTTCCGTGTAATACTTTCCCGGTACCCACCCACCTAAGTGGTGCCCCATAAACCATTTTTCGTGCCCGTTCTCCAGTAGGTGGTGGAGCGGGTGCGTATTGGTTATGTTAACCTCTATGTTTCCATTATTGGCGGAAGCTTCTACCTCACGTTTCCACTTCTTTAAGGTTAGTACCTGATCGTATCCGGGCTGCTCCTGCTGCACGTCTTTTACAAAACGATTAGCCAGCCCCTTCATGGCCTTTTTAGTCTCGTCCGGATAGTACGAGGATGCTTTCTGCAGATCAGCGGCCAGCTCGTCCAAACCGTCGAGCTCAAACGTCACTCTTTCCGACATATTTATCCTCACCTACCCTCTCCTGCACCATAATCTCCAGCGCAGTGTGGAGATCCTCGATATCGATAATCGCCGTTATCTCGTGGAGCTTGCCGTTAAAGCTAACTACCATATCCTCGGTTATATCGTCTCGGTATCTGCAGGTTATCTTTGTCTGTACTTTATTCTTTTCCCGGTAGTACTCGAGATACTCGAAGCCCCTCATAGGCTTTATCTCGGCCCACACCGTAGCATACTCTGTAAGAGCCTGCTTAGTACGGTAATGCTCGTCGACTGTATCCTCATACTGTAAAAAGGTTACTTTCCGGGTTAACCGTCCGGCGTTCAATACGTACATAAGCTCTCACCTCCTTAAAGCAGGTTACGCGAGTGCATTGTAAGCATTGAGTCCACTAACCGGTTAATATAAGAATTATTAACACCTACCTGCGTCTGTCTCTGGTCGTACATATCCGAAGCGACAGCCAGGACGCACATAGCGATATCGTCGCCCTCGTCCATTTGGTCGTCATTAAGTCCGGCGTACTGCTTAACGAAGGAGATCGCACTCTCGAGATAGAGGTCGAGGTTATCGGCCTCTTCGTCAGCTTTAAGATACTCCAGCAGAGTGTCGGTCGTAAGCTCGCTTACTTTCATTCGTTCCACCTCCTCGTCAGGATCCATATAAGAGAAGCCGGAAGTTTTTACCTCCGGCTTCCTCTGTTTTTAACCCTCGACGATCTTAATAGTATACTCTGTAGGCTGCATACCTAAACCAGCGAGTACGAAAGCCGCACCCTGAGCGAGTACCTTCTCCGCCTTGATATAGAGCACGAAGTCGCCAGTAGTAAGACCTACTGTAGCAGCTTCGGAGTCGTCGTCGGCTGTGAGAGTTACTGTACCGGCTGTATCGGTATAGGTTACTCCGGCTACGCTGGTACCGAGTCCGGTATTAACACCGAAGGCGAGCCACTTATGCACACCCCAGGTAGCACCGTGGTCGGCGTCTGCGAGCTCTGATACTTCGCAGTCGAGTGTAACGGTAATCTCTGTACCGTCGATAGCTACGGTAGCGTGTCCGGTATTAGCGAGTGTCTCAGCTGTAGGAAGATTAGCCCAGGTTACTGTGCTCTTATCCTTAACGCCTACGTTCCACTCGTCGCCTACCATAAGTCCGGCGTCCTTAAGAGATACCAGAAGCTTCTTAAGGATAGCGGAAGCTGTACCGGAGTCCGGTACGTTAACCGCGCCGGGGAAGTTCTTTACTTTTGCACCGTCGCCGAAGACAAGAGAGCCGCCGATATGAGTAACCTCTCCGCCCTGCTCGGTGTAATTCTTTACATTGTAGTTATCCATATCCTACCTCCTGCTTAATTAAGCCTTAACCTTAAGGCCGGCTACCTTCTGTGCGTTCTGCACCTTAGCGTCGAGCTCTACGAAGCCGATAACCTCGACTACGTGCTGCGCTGCCTTAACCTCGCGGAGTACTTCGATATTAACGTCCTCGGATACCTTGGTAGCGAGACCAGACATATCGCCGTAGAAAAGGAAGTACTTACCGGCGTTAGCAGCCTTAAGCTCGAGCATATTGTCGGAGCAGTATACGTCCTTGCCGAGAAGTGTGTAGCCCCAGCGAGCGTTAAGATCACGGTTAAGCAAGTAGTTACCGTCGCCGTCCTTAAGCTGGCGGATAAGAGTACGTGTCTTCTTATTCATAATCCAGTAAGCGTTTGCCTGGTAAGCATCCGGTACCATTTCCTGGACTGCGATAAGCTCGTCAATAGTAACCTTGTTGTTAGCAGCTGTGCTGTCGTTCATTGTGATACCACCAGCAAGGCCCTCGATCTTAGAAGCAGTACCGTAAAGGAGCTGTCCCTCGATCCATGCTGCGATATTCTCTGCCATTTTGTTGATAACGAAGTTAACGATATCAAACTGGCTGTTATTGATAAGGCTCTTAGATACGTCTACGAGAGCGCTTGCTAAGAAGCCAGTAAGGGAAATGCTGGCAAACTTGCCGGTATGGCTGTCTGCTGCCTGAAACTCTGTAGCATAGTCTACAGTGATGTGGTCTGTAGTCTCGTCCCAGTAAGGGATGCTAAGAGTACCCTTAACGTTATAACGATCGGAGTCTCTGAAAATAGGAGAGATCTCTACGATCTTGTCGATAATCTTGTTAGCGATACTTGTAGGGATAACGGCGCCGTTATCGGTCTTCGTCATATCGGTACCTCTGATCTCTCCGCCGCGGAGATAATCCTCGAACGCCCTAACCTCGTTCTCTTCTGCTCTCTGCTCTGTCTGCATATTATCCTCCTCTACTTTTTTCTCAGCTGCGAGCTCTGTAGCTCTCTTCTCAGCTGCCATAGTCTTGTCGATAGCGCCGATCTCCTTCTCGATCTCGTCGAAGCGTGCGCTCTCCTCGTCGTTAATAGCTCTCTTCTCTTCCTTGGCCTTGGCAAGGATCTGCTCCATTTCGTTCTGGAGCTCGGCTCTTTTCTCTTCTAACTCTTTTAACATTGTTTAGATCCTCCTTATGATCTTTTTACTGCAGCCAGTCGACTCTCGAAGGCTGCATAATCTACGGGGACCGACGCGTGCGTCTGCACTGTCTCGGTGTGCCTTGTATCTACATACTGGGTACCGTCGTCGTAGGTGGTCTCTGTTACGCGATCCACTACTTCCACGGTAGTCTCTGTGTATGCTCTCGTCTCGGTAACGTCTTCCTCATTATCCGCCCGTACTTCTACCGAAGTAGCCGAGTACACCGGGTTTTTATTGATAATGAGCGATACCTCGTCGAGAATTAAACCAGAGATACGACGGAGTGGAAGCTTATCGGCTCTCTGCTCCACGGTATCCACGGGCTTACGGAAACCAAACGACCAGCCCTTGATCTTACCGGCCTTAGCGTCGGTAACCACTTCCTCGTCGGACGTAGTTAAGTCGGCTCTTAAGCCTATAGCATCCTCTGATAGCGAAAGATTATCTTTAGTACTTCCGATAACACGGTCATGGTCCACCATGAGCTCGATCTCCTCGGCACTGTCGATAGCTCGCTGGAAGACGCCCTGCTCGATAAGCTCGTTAACTTTACCGTACGGGGTGACTACAGCCCGGGACTCACGCTCTGCCACATTAACATAGCCTTCAATATGGACGGAGTTGTCTGCTCGTATTTCAACTTTCACCCTCATTCTCCTCCTTTCTCCAGAATATTTTTATCTTTATCCGGATCCGGCTCCGGTTCGGGTTCCGGCGGATCGGCAGCAGGCTCCGGTGGATCTGCTCCCTCTACTACGCCAGTCTTCGTTATGTTACCGTCCTGATCGGCAACCGTGCCGGTGTTCGGAGTAAAGAACGTCTTATGCTCGGTATCGTAGATAACGTCACCGAGGGACATACCGATTACGTCCAGGCCGTCAATAGCTACCATGTTTTCCTTAGCGCGGATCTCGTTCTTAGTGATCCAGCCTGCCTCGACTGCTGCCTTATATGCGCTATATCTCTTCTCGAGATCGCCGCGCATAACCTCGGCCGTATCGAAGGCGAAGAAGTACGCGCCCTTTTCCTTCTCCAGAAGCAGGTCACGGTTAAACGACGTAACCATATCCTGGAGGATCGGGAGCACTGCCATTTTAATAGTTAAGTTGTACTCCTCGTCGGTAGCCTTTTCGGATAAAACGGACGGACAGATCTTAAAGATACTGCAGATCTCTCTCCGGTTTGTCTCTTTATTTTCGTTAAGCTGCAGCTCTACGGAGCTACTGCTCGACTCCTGGAAGTCTAAGCCGTCGTTAAGTATAACGACGTTTTCCTCGGAGTTACTGTAAAGCCTTTTCCACGCAGCCTTAAGCGCGTCGATAGCTTCCTGGGTGAGTCTCTTCTGGCTCTTAAGGAAGCCTTTTTTATTGCCTCCCTTACTAACCAGCAGATTTTCAAAAATTAAAGTATTATACGCCACGGCTAAGATCTTCGCGTTTTCCTCCGGAAGACCGATACCGGAGCACCCGTCTTTAGTGGAGCGTAAGATCTTAAGAAACTGGTGCGGATAATAAGTATCCCCGTTAATCAGCAGCGTATAGCTCTTAAATATCGGATCCGTATTTTTCTGGATGCTTATAGCGTCCCGGTCTACATAATTAAGCGAGCGGACATTACCGCGGGACTTATTGATATAGACATATCCGGATCCATGGAGCAGATAGTCTTTAACCCACGCTCCCTTAAGATCGGTAGCGCTTAACGTATCCTTCGGATCAGAGTTAAGCAGCTTACAGCGCGGATCGTCTTCTATCTCCTTTATGATCTTCTTACCGTCTTCGTCCTCGTCTACCTGGTAAAGTTTTACCGGTAGCATAGAGATCGTATCTTTTAAGAAGTTCACACAACCGGCGAAGGCCGGTATCTGCATGGCCTGCTCACCGGTTAGCGCGTCCCCGTCTCCCAGAAGGGCCCGAAGGAGCACGTCACTTACCGGAGGCGATACCGTGGTATCTTCTCCGCGCTTTTCTCTTCTAAAAAAGCCCATTTTCTAACAACCTCCTAATATTGCACGCCCCAGTCCTCAAAAATAATATCTTGCTGCAGCAGATATACGGCGTTAATAAGCGCCACAACCATATCCACCTTACCGTTAGACTTCTTTTTGTTAACGTACCGGTTCATGTTTGTATCGTAGGTGCACCGAGCGTTCTCGAAGTTTATCTCGAGAAGCTTGTTATCGGTGTATCTAAACTTCCCGTCCAGGCACTTCTCGAAGAGAAGCTTAGTAGGCGGGTGTAAAGTATCGGAGTGCTGCCTTATCTGTACTGTCTGGTACTTGGTATCCCACTTCTGGGCCGAGCTTATGGCGTTGTATCGGTCGTAGCCGATCGACGTTATATACACCCCGTACTTATCCTCGATATTAAATACAAAGTCCTCGATAACTGAGTAGTCCACGGTCATATCCCCGCAAGCGATACACTTCATAGCCTTAATAAAGGCTCTGTAGTCCACCTTCTCGAAGGCGCTCTTTTCGTCTATCCGGCCCTCCGGTATAAACGCGATCACCTCCGCCAGGATATTACCGCTATCGTCTGCCGAAGCCATAGCCACGGCGCAGTTATCGTTAGACATAGCCAGATCGACGCCGATATAAACCTCTCGGCCGGTCCAGTCTATGTTATCTACCTTACACTTAAGCACGTCCTCCATAGGTATATAAGCTTCTGTACCGATACCCTGGTAGATGATATTACAGTGCTTAGTTAAGAAGTTCTCGCGAAGGCTCTCTCTGAGGATAGCCTTATCGCGTTTACTTATAAGCTCCTCCCATACCGACTCTATCTCCTGAGCCAGCGGGTTAGCATCCCGGAGGATATCCAGGTTAGTCTCCCAACCGGTAACCTCATCCGGCTCATAGAGCAGAGCAAAGAGCTTATCGTCATTAACCACACCGTCCAGCACGGACTTAGCGTAGGCCACCTCGTCCTCCAGCGGGTTATTAACCGTCGGATACTTGGTAGAGATCACGAAGCCGAGCTTATTCTTAACCAAAAGCTGGCCGGATCTCATGGCCTCGACGGCGTAGGGGCTAGGGAGTGCCCCTACCTCGTCGGCTATAAAGACGGAGGGTTCTTTACCGTCTAGTCTTGTCGTCGAATAGTTAAGCGGCACGTACTTGGTGCGCGTCGGCTTATGTGTGATACTGTCCCGGAGGATCTTAAACTCGCCCTCCTCGAATATATCCAGGTTAGCGGTAATAAGTGGCTCCAGCGCTTCCTTAATCTCCTTCGCCAGAGCTCCGTCCGGAGCGACTGAAAAGAAGCGGCTATAAGCTGGCTCCAGATAAAACAGTATCAAAAAAAGAACAGCTACGACGAAGGTCTTGCCGTTCTTTCTCGCGACTTCGAGAAGTACCGACTCATACCGGCGCTTTTCCGGATCGTCCCGGTGCACCGTACAGATCGCTGCCGTGATAAGTAACCACTGGTAACCGGCCAGCGCACTGTAAATACTCTTACCGGCCCGCGGGCCCTTCGCCATTTTAAGGCACTTAAGCAGCTTGTAGATCTTGTTAAGCAGCTTCTCGTTAACTATGTATTTTTTATTTTTACCGTCCCAGGTCTTAAGGAAGTCCTTACACTGGAGCTTTACATACCTGGGAGCGCGGACCTTACCCGCGGTCACCCTCTCCGCGTATTCTACCGCAGGGTGCTTACCGGGCCTACTCTTCGTCCTCGGCATTTATAAGATCCATGAGCGTCTTCTTTTTCGGCTCCTGAGATTTAGCTGCCGAGATCGACAGCTTCGCGCGTGCCTGCGGAGAGAGACACAGCTCGTTACAGCAGCGGAAAAACTCAGAGGACGCCTGCGTCTGCGCCAGCCTAAAAGAGTTATCAAAGAGCAGATCCGGATCTTTGGCTGCTCTCTGATCCATATACTTAAGTCTATCGATAGTGACTGCTGCCCTGGATAAGATAAATACGTCGATCTGTCCGAGCAGGTTAGACTCTTCCAGCTGTCCCAGTATAAAGTTATAGACTTCGACCTGGCTCTTCGTGAGATACGGAGGCGGTGTTAAGTCGTCGCCACCCTTAAGAGCCTTCTCGACTTTAGTCCTCGCTTCCTTCTCTGCCTTAGTGATCTGCCCCGTTTTGGTAGTCACTGATTTAGCCGGACGTGCCATATAATCACCTCTTCCTGCTTTGATCGTGCAGTAAACCTGCACTACGGGCGTATCCGGAGCCCATTTTTAACATTTTTCTTAAAAAGAGGT
>JAEEGH010004216.1_pt1 | contig 37032 bp, 30 predicted proteins | sample 9134181 | NCBI WGS metagenome assembly JAEEGH01 (sample SAMN16246544, study PRJNA631951) | gut metagenome | biome: gut microbiome; feature: rumen; material: DP-attached | host: Bos | place: Iran: Karaj | collected 2018-10
TGGTTGGTGGTATTGGCAATCAGAGCTTGCAGCTCGGCCTTCGTCGGCATGCGGCAGTTGCCGCCCCAGTTCCAGTAGGCAGCGTCGTCCTCCGGGTCAAGCGTCGTCTTGCCGTCGGTGGAGTTGTACTTCGTCGGGTTGTCATGCGTTCCCCACTCGCAGGTTTCCCAGGAGTAGTTCTGCTTCGTACTCACCTCGCCCCATGAGAAGTAACTCCCGTAGTCCGTCTCGCTCGATGCGCCGATGTTGCGGTCGGCAAAGTACGGACCGCCGGACCACAGCTGCTTCCACTGTACGCCTGACGGAATGCTCCCGGCACTTGCAAATGTCCTGTTCACGTTATACACCTTTGCCTCAGTCGTTTTGTTGCTGCCGAGGTCTTTGGCTGCGAAACGACCGACCTTTACCGTGGCACCACTCAGCGACGTACCAGCAGCCACGGGAATCACGAAGTTGACAACGGGAGCAGCATCACCCACCACGGATATCGTTGCATTGCCTGTGTGAGTAGAACCGCCCACCGTCACGGTCACTGGCTCAGCAGTACCGTTTGTATAGCCTTTCGGCAGTGTTGCCGTGAAGTTCAGGAATGCCGTATGCGGTGTCAGATGGAACGTTGCCTCTCCCGTGCCGAACGTGCTCGTGCCCGTCAGCAGACAGTACTGCGCTACCGCCTCGTCCAGCGTCGCGCAGACGGCCGTGCCGTAATCCACGTCACCCGTCGTGGTATTGACGCCCACGTTCGTCGAGCTAATCAACGTTGCTGTCAGCGCGAGGCTGCTGGCCGGCGTGCCTTCGCCCGTGTAGGTCAGTGTTCCGGTGAACACGGCACTCTGGGTGCCTGCGCCGCTGGTCATCGGCAGCGTGCCGCTGATGTTCTCGCCCGTTATCAGCAACTGGTCGCCCTCGGCAAACGACAGCGTCTTCTGGTCGCCTGCTATCGATGCACGTGTACTGTTATCCACCGTCACCTTGAAGCCAATCTCCTTCGGGCCCGTCGGGTCCTGAGGCTCCGGCGTCACATTCTCCGTTACGTCGTTTTCGCTGCTGCAAGCAGACAGCATCAGCATTGCTGCCACCGGCAGCAATGCAAAAAGATTTTTTGTCATCTTTTTCATTGTTCAATCTTCTAATCGTTTAACCTTAATCTTTAATCTTTTCGTCTCACTAAATGTCCTCCGCGTCACCCAGGCTGCCGATGGTCGAGCCTTGGTCTGAGTTGGTTTCAGAGTCACCCAGTCCACCGATGATTGAGCTGCCCGTGAACGAGACTGAGCTCTGTAGCAGCCCAGAGGCTGCCGAGAACGTCACGACCACCAGTCGCGGACGCTCATAAGTAATTTTCTTTTTCTTATTCATACACTTCACAAATAATATTGTCTGTTCGTTATTTCCTCGTTTCATCAAAATTGGGTGCAAAGGTACGATTATTTTTGCAAACAGCCGTCAAAAAAAAACAAAAGATGTTAAATCGCAAAATTTAACTGGATTTGTATCAGAAAAACTGTCAAAGTGCGCACAGCGCACAGAGCACAGTTTCTTTATGAGAAGGTAAAGATGGGGATAGGCGAATAGAAGTGTGAAAAGTGTATAAATCTATTACTATTATATATAATGTATATATTATATATATAGTAAAAATCAAATGCCTACTTTTTAGGTGCTCCTGAGGAAACTGTGCTCTGTGCGCTGTGCGCATTCGTCGCCAGACGGATTTTTTTTTACAAATCTTTACATTTGAATACTTGGATAACTGACTATTATTTTGTACCTTTGCAGTTGTAATCAGGGGATTACAACGGCAATACGAACGAAGAAGCCGGGACATTCGACAACACCCGCCGACAATCGGACAGATAGGAGTAAGGCATTCCCGGGGCCGCTCCGGGCGGACGAGGAGATTGGACGGAGCAAACATTCGGATAACCCCGACTTCGGGTATAGCGGAAGCCGAGTTCTAACTAATTTATTATCGACAAAATTATGGCTGTAGCGCTTTTTTTGAGTTATTATCGCACGCAACTTATTATTAAACAAGCTGAAATTTTTAGATAAATCGCTTGCGATATAAATTATTCTCTTTATCTTTGCACCCAGAAACATCGCAAACGACATAATGAACATAAATTATAATTGAGACCCTTAAAAACAAATAAATTATGGCACAATCTTGTGAAAATTGCAAATTAAGAGCACATGTCATAATTAATCACAAAAACCTTGCAACTGATGAAACAAGAAGGTATATTTAAAGAAGACAGCTCCGGCTACCCCAAGCTGGACGAATGGGTGACTATATGGCGGGAGACGCTGCCCAAGTATTTCGGCTACCCCTTTAACGAGGTGTCGCCGCTGCGCGATTTCTACCAGTGGTACTATGCTGCCGGCATTAACCTCATGAACCTGAACAATGCCGGCGACCCTTTTACTGACACGCCCTGGGAGGTGTCGTCGCAGGTGTTCGAACGTGAGGTCATTGAGTTTTTCGCCCCTCTCTACGACTTCGACGACGACAACCGGTGGGGACTGATCACCCATAGCGGTTCCGACGGAAACAACCACGGCATCTACTTCGGTGCCAACTACCTGAAGCATAAGACAGGGCTATCACCCATACTCTATGTGAGTGACGAGGCCCACTACTCGAACATGCGACTGGCGCACCTACAGAACCTTGAGACACGACTGGTGAAGAGCGACACCATGGGGCGCATGATACCCGAGGAACTGGAAAAGGCGCTTGACACCTCACGACCGGCACTCGTCGTCTATGCCTGTGGTTCTACCTTCAAGGGTGCCATCGACGACATGCCAGCGCTGAACGCCGTGCTCAGCCGTCACCCCGAACTGCCTGCCGTCTATCGGCATGTCGATGCGGCACTCTTTGGCGGCTATCTGCCGTTTACGGAGCACCGCCTGCTGGTGAGTAGCAAGAAAATGGGCTTTGAGTCGATTGCCGTCAGCGGTCATAAGTTCTTCGGCATCGACTCGCCGTGCGGACTCTTCATCTGCACGCGTGAGGTTTATGACAATCAGTCGGACTTCGACGTTCCTTATCTGAACAAGAACATGCGCATGATCAACTGTTCGCGTGACCCCATCCAGCCACTTAAGTTCTGGTGGGTGGTTCAGAAAGTGGGTACCGAAGAGTGGAGGCGTCAGGCCCGTCGCATCATGGAGCTGACGGCCTACCTGAAGCAGCAGCTCGACCAGGCGGGCTATCCCGCGTGGGTAAACGAATACAGCAACACGGTATTTATGCGTTGCCCGTCGCCCGAACTGGCCCACAAGTACCAGTTAGCGCAGAACGAGGACCCACGTTTCGGCGGCAAGCTGGCCCACGTGGTGGTGATGCAGCACTTCACGGAGCAGGCCATTGATGCCTTCGTGGCCGAGCTTACAGCTTCCTTTCAAAGGGAGACAGAGGCAGACCGTTGAGACCGAAGGCGTTGGCCCGCGTGGGGTCATCCTTCCAGGCATAACGGATGAAGCAGGGGACAGGGATTGCCGATGAAATGGTGATTTTTGTCCCCTTTGCCGTGGCTGTAGCGTTCTGGAAATGATGGTCACTGCCTGCCAGTTCGAACTCAAAGAGCTCTCCGTCGCGCAGAGGCTGGTCAAGCGTCAGCACAACGTCCTGACCCTGCACCTCGGCAGAAAGAATCTCAGGAGAGAGCTGAACCTTCTTGTTAAAGACCAGACGGTCGAAGCAGAGACCGATGCGCTGGGCTACTTCTTTCTTGCGCAGCGGATGAATATCGACGGTTTCACCGAGGTCGATGATACAGGCCAGCTCGGCACGGGGGTCAGAGGCTGCCGTCAATCGCTGCTGTTCACGCAGGGCAGCCCATCCGCTGTTGACGGGTGTGGTCTGAGCGACAATGGGCTGTGGAAAGCCCGTCTGCTGACGTCCGTCGTGGTTAGCCAACTGCACAATGACAAACGGCATTTGCTGATCCTGCCAGCGGTCGCGCCAACAACCCATCAGCTTCTTCAAGTAATCACCGTAGGGGGCAGGGTTGCCCGTGTTCGACTCTCCCTGGTACCATACCACACCGCTCAAGGCATAGGGAGCCAGCGGATAGAGCACGGCATTGTAGAGCGTGGTGGGCAGGTTCTGTAAAGAGACGTCACCGCTGGGGCACGACGGCATGGAGGCTCCGGCATGATGTTTCCACTGCTCGCTGAGTCGGATGACATCCTGCGGCAAGGGGTTCTGACTGAAGCGATCATCCCCAAAACAGAGCATATAAGGCTTTTGCGGAATGAAGTGGGCGATACCATACTTATTAATGAAGCGAACGGTGATGACGTTGTCGCCCTCGCGCAGCAAACCCTCGGGAATGTCGTAACGGCGCGGAGGATACTGATAGTAGGTACGCCCCACCTGCTGACCGTTCACGTAGGTGATATCCGCATCAAACAGGGTACCCAGCAACAGACGTGCCGGCTGACCGGCATGCGCCTTGTCGATGGTAACATGCTGGCGCAGCCAGATGGTGCCCACGATGCCGCGATTACCATTTTTCGCCCATTCCATCGAATACTGGTTCACCTCAGGCCAGGCAGAATCATCGTAGTCGGCAGCAGCGAAACGGCCGCTCACTCCAGGATCCATGGTTTCCAACATTTCATTCCACCGCTGGTCGGCCAACTGGTTGGCACGGGCCTGAGTCCTGACATAGTCATCACTCTGGTAAAGCAGGGTTCTTTCCACTAACTGCGGATAGTCACGCTGCAGGGAGTCAGCTGAAATCCATGCCTCAATGGGTGTACCGCCCCAGCTGTTGACAATGATACCCTGCGGCACACCTGTCTCCTGATACTGACGGATGCCGAGGAAAGTGCCGACGGCTGAGAAGGGCCATGCATTCTGCTTGGTCAGCGGTTTCCAGTTAGTAGCTGTAGGACGTATGTCATCCTGAACGCCGTGGGTGTTGGTTTCGTTCTGTACACGGAACAAACGAATCTGATTATTGTCAAAATGGTCGATTTCATCGACATACTGCGGATAGACACGCTCAATATGGACATCAATGTTCGACTGTCCGGACAGGAGCCACACATCACCCACTAAGACGTTGGAAAGTTCCAAACTTCCTACCTTTAAAGTATAGGGACCGCCAGCTTTCTGCTTGGGCAGGTCGATGCGCCAACGCCCCTCGCTGTCGGCAATAGCGGAATATTGCTTCTTGCGGAAGGTGACGGTAACCTGTTCGCCAGGCTCGGCCTTTCCCCAAACAGGGATGGGCTTCTCACGCTGCAAAACCATGCCCGACTGGAAGAGTTGGGGCAACTGGATGGACGTCTGAGCTGTCAACGGACAGCAGAAACAAGTGATAAGTGAAATGTAACAAGTGACAAGTGACAGTAGTTTCATACGCTATGACTTTTTTGTTTTTCTTACGCAAAAGTAAAGAAAAAAGGCGATGAAACGTCAAAAAATGCTTGATTTATTCAAAAATGAAACATGAATTAAAACTTATGTTACATCTGCAAACATTTTCCTCGAAAAAAATCAGTACCTTTGCACCAAATATAAAAACATAAAACAATAGATATTATGGAATCAAACGAGCAAAAAGGATTTTACAAACTCTCTTGGCTGCAACGAATCGGTTTCGGTTCGGGTGACCTTGCCCAAAATCTCATCTTTCAGGTAATCTGTACTTACCTGCTGTTCTTCTACACCGACATCTATGGGCTCACGCCGTCAGCAGTAGCCGTCATGTTCCTGGTGGGTAATGTGGCTAACGTGATTTGGGACCCCATAGTGGGCGCATTGATTGACAAGAGCAATCCGCGTTACGGAAAATATCGCTCGTATCTGCTTTATGTAGGTATTCCCCTTTCCGGATTCGCCATCCTGTGCTTCTGGAACGGTTTTGCACCCTCGCTGATTTATGCATACGTGACCTATATTTCCATGCAGTTGCTCTATACGTTTATCAACGTGCCTTACGGAGCACTGAACTCTTCGCTGACACGCGATACCAACGAAATCACCATTCTGACCTCGGTACGTATGTTCATGGCCAACCTTGGCGGTCTGGCCGTCAACTCCGGTCTGCCCCTGTTTATCGCCCTGATAGCCGGTGCTCCGTCTGACAGTCTGCCGAAAGACTCATCAGCATGGTTCACCACCATGACCATTTATGCCATTGTAGGTTTCTGCCTGCTGGTGTTCTGTTTCACACAGTGTAAAGAGCGCGTCGTCATGGATGCTTCAGTCACAGAAGACGTGAAGGTCAGCGACCTCTGGATGGAGTTCCTGCGTAACCGTCCCTTGCGCGTCCTCGCCTTCTTCTTCATCACCGCTTTTGCCATGATGTCGGTCGGTAACGCTGCCGGAGCCTACTTTATCAACAGCAATCTGCACGGCTCAGCTCAGGAATTGTCCATCTTCATGGCCTTGGGTTCAATACCTGCATTCCTGTTCATGCCGTTGGTACCCTGGTTCAAGCGTATGGTCGGAAAGAAGAACATGTTCTACCTGTTCCTGGGTGCCGCCATCATCGGCATGGCCATGCTCTATGTGATTTCCAAGATGGAGAATCCCAACATGATGATGATTTACGTAGCTCAGTTTATCAAGAGTACGGGTGTCATCGTTGCTACTGGTTACATGTGGGCATTGGTTCCTGAGGTGATTTCCTATGGTGAATACACCACAGGCCGTCGTATCTCTGGTATTGTGAATGCCCTGACAGGATTGTTCTTCAAGGCAGGTATGACCTTCGGAAGCATTGTCGGACCTGCTGTTCTGGCTTACGTTGGTTACAACAGTGATGTGATTGACCAGACTCCGTTTGCTGAGGAAGGTATTCTGTGGCTGGTATGCGTCATCCCCGCCCTGTTGCTGGCTTTGGCTATCTTCATTATCTCCCGCTATGAGCTGACCGACGAGGTGATTGACAAGATCAACAAGGAGATTGAAGCACGTAATAATGTATAAAGTTAAATCATTGATGCTCTGTCTGGCCATGATGCCTTTGGCATGCATGGCGCAGCAGGGACTGAAGGACGCTATTGGCAAGTATTGCCTGATTGGGGCTGCCGTGAACCAGTGGCAGAGCGACGGTCAGGTGCCCGAGGCCGATGCCGTATTGGACAGGCACTTCAACTGTGCAGTGGCAGAAAACTGCATGAAACCCGAGGTGCTGGCACCTGCAGAAGGCATCTTCGACTTCCGCGTGGCCGACAAGTTCGTGGCCTATTGTCAGAGGCACAACCTGAAGGTACTCGGACACTGTCTCGTATGGCACTCACAGGCTCCCGACTGGTGGTTTACCAATGGCTACACTGCCAGTCCTGCCTCGAAGGAGGTGCTGAAGGAGCGTCTCATCAAGCACATCAAGACGGTGGTAGGTCACTATAAGGGTCAGGTGCATGGCTGGGACGTGGTCAACGAAGCCATCAACGATGACGGCTCGTTCCGTCAGTCACCCTACTACAGACTCTTGGGTGAGGAATTCATTGAGATTGCCTTCCGCACGGCTCACGAGGCCGACCCCGATGCCGAACTGTATTATAACGACTACTCCATGTCGGGTCAAGCCAAACGAGAGGCCGTGTGTCGTCTGGTGAAAAACCTGAAGGCCAAGGGACTGCGCATCGACGGCGTAGGCATGCAGAGCCACAACGGACTGGATTATCCTGACCTGGCGGAGTACGAGAAGAGCATCGATGCCTTTGCTGCTTGTGGCGTGAAGGTCATGATTACTGAGCTCGACATCAACGTGCTGCCCAATCCCGAGGGCTTCGGAGGTGCAGCCGTTGAGCAGAACTTCGAGTTCCAGCAGAAGTACAATCCCTACGTTGACGGCCTGCCCGCTGCCAAGCAGAAAGAGCTGGATGAGCGTTGGCTGGCCCTGTTTAACATCTATTACAAGCACCGTTCGCAAATCAGCCGCATCAACTTGTGGGGCATCAGCGACGGAGGCTCATGGCTCAACGGCTGGCCTATTGCCGGACGTACTAACTACCCGCTGCTCTTCGACCGCCAGTATCGGCCGAAGCCTGTGGTTAACGAAATTATCAAACTTTACAAATAAACGATTATGGCTAAACTACCAAGGTATCTTTTCCCGAGTGATTATATGGCTGACCCTTCGGCCAATGTGTTTAACGGACGCCTGTACGTCTATCCCTCACACGACTGGGATGCCGGTGAATGCTTCGACGACGATGGCGGACACTTCCAGATGAAGGACTACCACGTGCTGTCGTGGGACGATGTGGAAAACGGTGATGTCACCGACCACGGCGTGATTCTCGACGTGAAGGACGTGCCCTGGGCTGAGAAGCAGATGTGGGACAACGACGTCGTTGAGAAGGACGGCAAGTACTATCTCATCTTCTCTGCCAAGGAGTACAGCGGCGTGTTCCGTCTGGGCGTAGCCGTAGCCGACAAGCCCGAAGGACCGTTTATTCCTGAGAAATTCCCCATTCGTGGCTCATTCTCCATTGACCCCTGTATGTTCAAGGATGACGACGGCCAGATATATTGCTACTTCGGCGGACTGTGGGGCGGACAGCTGCAGTGGGGCCGCACGCTCTACCACGGCTTCGAGGCCATCCCCGGCAAGTATGGTGACGACAACGGTCTCATCGACCTGGGTCCGGCTCCCGACCATAAGACGCAGCTCTTTGCCAAGCCCGATGCTCCCGCACTGCCCAGCAACGTGGTCCGCATGACTGACGATGTGAAGCAGTTTGCCGAGGCTCCGCGTCCCGTCATCATCCTCGACAAGGACGGACAGCCGCTGAAGGCAGGCGATCCGCACCGCTTCTTCGAGGCTTCGTGGATGCACAAGTACAACGGCAAGTACTACTTCTCCTACTCTACCGGCGACAGCCACTTCCTGTGCTACGCCACGGGTGACAACCCCTACGGACCGTTCACCTATCAGGGTGTCATCCTCGACCCCGTCGTAGGTTGGACCACCCACCACTCGATTGTAGAGTACAAGGGACAGTGGTATCTGTTCTATCATGACTGCGTCCCCTCGAACGACATCACCCACCTGCGTTCACTGAAGGTACAGCGTCTGTTCTACAACGAGGACGGTACTATCCAAAAGGTGGAAAACGAGTAGTTTTAAGCGTTGAGAGATTATTATGAATAACCATCAGATTATAGCAGACTACTACGCCGGGCATCGCGATGAAATCGTAGGTTTCGTTGCCCAGCGCATCGGTGACGGCGATACTGCACAAGACCTTGTGCAGGACGTCTTCCTGCGTCTGCTGCGGTCTGACAAACTAATCAGTCCCATCACGTTGCCTGCCCTGGTGTTTACCATGGCACGCAATGTGGTGACGGACTACCTGCGCCGCCGTCGTGTCTTTGAGGAGTACGAACACTATATCATTGGTACTGGTACGGATCGCGAAACGATGGATTCCATCATTTCTGCCCGTGAACTCATGGAACGCATGGAGCGCACCCTGGCCCGTCTGCTTCCCGAATGCCGTGAGGTCTATCGACTGCACATCTACGATGGTATGGGGGTTGGCCAGATTGCCAAAGAAACCTGTCAGTCCTACCGTGCCGTGGAATACCGCATCGGACAGGCTCGTCAGGCAGTCCGCCAGTCCTTGAGCAGAGACTGGCAAATAGCACTATGATGAAGAAAGTATTACTTAGCGTATTTGTTTTCGTATTCTGCTTTGGGTTGAGCGTGAATGCCCAGGAGCAGACCACACCTAACTGGAAGAGATGGCATTACCTTTCGGAAGAGGAAATGTCGATTCCAGTAAGGGGGACCAAGTTTACAGAGACCAGTGCACCGACAGGCACTCCGCGCTTTGTCGGAGAGTTTGAGCCGATGCAGGGAGTAACCATCCGTTACCCCCTTGGAATACCGACAAGTCTGGTGGCTCAGTTAGCTGACAACTGCCAGGTTTACTGTATTGTGGCCAGTTATTACCAAACCCAGGCGAAGAACGTCTTCCAGAATGCCGGCGTCAACATGGACAACGTCACCTTCGTGATAGCCCAGACCGATTCCTATTGGGTACGCGACTACGGTCCCTGGTATATCTTCGAGGACAGAACACCGGCTATCGTTGATAACATCTACAACCGTCCACGTCCCTACGACGACCAGATATCAGGTGTGTTTGCCAACTACTGGAACATCCCCATGTACGGCATGAGCCTTCAGCACACAGGCGGCAACATGATGGAGGACGGACGTGGCTATGGTGTGAGCGACGACCTGGTTTTCCAGGAGAACAACAACAACGAGACCAACGTGCGCAACAAGATGAAGGACTATCTCGGCATTGATCCTTACTATGTTACCATGGACCCGCAGGGCGATTACATCGCACACGTGGACTGCTGGGGAAAGTTCCTTGCTCCTGACAAGATTCTGATAGCCCAGATGCCACAGGGCAACGCACACTATAACGATTATGAGCAGATAGCCGAATACTTTGCCAACACCAACTGCTGCTGGGGCTATCCCTACAAAGTATATCGTGTCCGCGAGCCAGGGGGAAGCATGCTTGCTCCTTACACCAACTCGCTGATTCTCAACAAGACCGTATATGTACCACTGGGCACTTCGGAGAGATACAATTCTGCTGCTTTGAATGTCTATAGCAACGCCATGCCTGGCTATACCATCGTCGGCGTGAAAGGGGGCAGCGAACCCTGGGAGAATACCGATGCGCTTCATTGCCGCACACGTGGCATCATGGACTTCAACATGCTTTTCATTGACCATCGGGAAGTGGTCTTTGGCGAACAGGCCTGGCAGGACTCCATTGCCATCAAGAGCAAGTTCATCGCCTACAGTGGTGAGGAACTGAAACAGGACTCGCTGTTGGTTTACTATAGCATCGACGGCGGTGAGTATCAGGTGGCACACATGACGCCAACCGAAAACCCTGACGAATACGTGGGTTACATCACAGGATATCAGGGTGAATCCTCTATCGATTACTACGTTTTCGGTGCTGACGAGTCAGGTCGCCGTTACACACAGCCTGTGTTTGCTGAACTCGACCCACACCACTTCACGATGGAGGCACACGAATCTACGGCAATCCAGAACCCCAAGATAAATGTGGCTGAAAACGGAGCCGCAAGCGTGACCGTCTTCAATGCCCTCGGTATGCCGGTACTGTATGTTGAAGGCAGTAACGATATTGACACAGAGTCATTGGGCAAAGGCTTCTACATCATGAAAGTGACCGACAAGAACGGCCATACCACCATCAAGAAGCTGGTCAGGGAATAATCACAAGATAAGTGTCTTTAGTCGCTCAGGCGCAAACAGCGTCTGGGCTAACTGTTGTAGTTGTTCGGCTGTGACGGCATCTATCTGCTGGAAGAGCCGGGTGATGTGATGCTCCTTATGCTCATGCAGATAGACACGGGCCATGTCAAGGGCAAACTGCTCATGGTTGTCGGCTGCAATAGCCATCTGTCCTTTCAGCTGGCGCTTGGCTGCCATGAGCTGTCGTTCGCTCAAGGGTTTGTCGGCCATGCGGTCCAGCTCATGCCGCACCAGGCGCATGCAGCGCTTCACATCCTTGTGGTCACAACCGAAATAGACCGTCCACGTGCCCGTGTCGGAATAAGTCGTCATATTGCTTTCTACGGTATAGACCAGTCCGCGCCGCTCACGCAGGGCGAGGTTCAGCCGTGCGTTCATGCCGGGTCCGCCCAGAATGTTGTTCATCAGGAAGAGGGGAATGCGTCGCTCGTCATCAGCAGCAAACGTGGTGGTGCCCAGCATGACGTGAGCCTGGTGATGGCTCTTTCCGAGTTGAGAGTGTGAACCAAGGTAGGGTTCACGCTCGGCTATGCCGCTTTGCTCTGCAAAGAACTCTACACTCTCCACTTTACACTCTACACTTTTCAAATCCACATCACCATAGACAAAGAACACGGCATTGTCGGGCCGGTAATGGCGGCGGGCGAAGCGGAGGGCATCAGCCGACGTAAAAGTGCTAAGCTGCTCGCGCGTACCTAATATATTATGTCCTAAGGGATGGTTCGGGAACAGCAAATTCTCGAATTCATCGTAGATAAGCTCTGCGGGCGAGTCGTTATAACTCTCGATTTCATCGCCAATCACCTCTTTCTCCTTGTCCAGCTCAGCCTGCGGATAGGTGCTGTTGAAGACTATGTCGGTCAAGAGACTGACGGCACGTTTCACATGGTCGCGCAGCACGGCAGCATAATAAATGGTATGCTCCTTGGTGGTAAAGGCATTCAGCTCGCCGCCCACGCGTTCCAGCTCATTGAGTATCTGCAGGGAGCTGCGCTTCTCCGTTCCCTTAAACGTGGTGTGCTCTACAAAATGGGCCAGTCCTTCCTCACCCGGCAACTCATGGCGCGTGCCGGCAGCTATGGCATAGCCGCAATACACCACCTGCTGCCCCGTTGCAGGCAGGTGAATAATACGAAGGCCGTTTGGCAGCGTTTTACAATTATACTTCATCAGTCGGCAAAGGTACGAAAAAGTTGAGAGTTGAGTGTTGAGTATTGAGAGATTTTTGTTTTTTTAGTAAAGCTGCAACAAATAATTTAATGTTTCATGTTTAATCTTTAATCTTTTTCGTACCTTTGAGACTACGTCTCTTAGGCAGGCTGCACCTCGGAAATGAAAATAATTCAAAAATTATTTTGCATTTCTCTCGGTTTGCACTACCTTTGCAGCTATGAACGAAGATTTTGACATCAGACAGGAACAGCTTTCGGCATCGGAACGTGACTTTGAGAACGCTCTGCGCCCGCTGCGGTTCGAGGATTTCAGCGGACAGCAGAAGGTGGTGGAGAATCTGGAAGTGTTTGTGGAAGCTGCCAAGTACCGTGGCGAACCGCTCGACCACACGCTGCTGCACGGCCCTCCGGGACTGGGTAAGACAACGCTTTCAAACATCATTGCCAATGAGTTGGGGGTGGGATTCAAGATTACCAGCGGCCCCGTGCTCGACAAGCCGGGCGACCTGGCTGGCATCCTTACCTCGTTGGAGCGGAACGATGTGTTGTTCATTGATGAGATTCACCGTCTGTCGCCCGTGGTAGAGGAATATCTCTACTCTGCCATGGAGGACTACCGCATCGACATCATGATTGACAAAGGCCCTTCGGCACGAAGCATCCAGATTGACCTCAACCCGTTTACGCTGGTGGGTGCCACCACGCGCAGCGGACTACTGACAGCACCGCTCCGTGCCCGTTTCGGCATCAATATGCACCTGCAATACTATGAGCCTGAAACGCTGAAGAAGATTATCAAGCGTTCAGCCGCCATCCTGAATGTTCCCATTAGCGACGAGGCAGCCTTCGAGATTGCCCGTCGCAGTCGTGGCACGCCCCGTATTGCCAATGCACTGCTTCGCCGTGTTCGTGACTTCGCCCAGGTGAAGGGCAACGGCAGCATCAATATCGACATTACGAAACTGTCGCTTGCGGCATTGAACATCGACAGCTTCGGTCTGGATGAGATAGACAACAAGATTCTGCTCACCATCATCGACAAGTTCAAGGGCGGTCCAGTGGGCATTACTACCATCGCCACTGCTGTTGGCGAGGATGCCGGCACCGTAGAAGAGGTATATGAGCCGTTCCTCATCATGGAAGGTTTCATCAAGCGTACTCCCCGTGGACGCATGGTGACGGAACTGGCCTACAAGCACTTTGGACGCAACCCGTACAGCGGCAACATCATGGAGCCGAATTTGTTTGATTAGCCTACCCCTACCCTCTCCCCAAGGGAGGGGCAATTTTACTTCTTAGATAAAAAGAAAGATTATATGAAGGAGAATATCAACAAAGGAAATCAAAGCCCCTCCCTTGGGAAGGGATTGAGGGTGGGCCTTTTCGTTGGAAGCTTCGACCCTTTCACCATAGGTCACCATTCCATCGTGACACGTGCCCTGCCGCTATTTGACCGTCTGGTCATCGGTGTGGTGGGCGACCAAGTGCATAAACCCAACATGCAACCTGCCGAGGAACGCATGAAGGCCATCTGCGAGCTTTACAAGAACGAGCCTCGCATTGAGGTGAAGCCCTACTACGGACTGGCTGTTGACTTTGCCCGTCAGGAGGGTGCCCATTATATTATAAAAGGTGTACGTTCGGTCAAGGATTTCGAGTATGAACGCGAACAGGCCGACATCAACCGTCAGATTGGCGACGGCATTGAGACGCTGTTGCTCTATGCCGAGCCTGAACTGGCCAGCGTGTCATCGACCATGGTCCGCGAACTGCAGCACTTCGGTGTAGATGTCAGCGCTTATCTGCCTAATCCGTAATCCTTCATCCCTAATCCGTAATCCAATGATCACCTACAGCGCGGAGAATGTCCGCTTCCCCAACATCAAGCGCCGCGAAACCACAGCCTGGATCCGTCGCGTGGCAGCCACCTACGGCAAGACCGTAGGCGAGGTAGGCTACCTGTTTTGCGACGATGAGCACATTCTCGAAGTAAACCGCGAATTCCTTGGACATGACTACTACACCGATATCATCACCTTCGACTACGACGAGGGCAACCAGATTAACGGTGACATTGTCATCTCCTTGGATACAGTCCGCACCAATGCCGAGCAGTTCCATAAAGACTATAACGAGGAACTGCACCGCGTCATCATTCACGGCATCCTGCACCTTTGTGGCCTCAACGACAAAGGACCAGGCGAGCGTGAACTGATGGAAGCGGCTGAAAACCGGGCATTGGGATGCTTATAACTCTTTACGTCCTCCCTTAGATAAAGTAAGGTTCACTCCAACAGGCGAACGGCTTCCTGGACGATGGGACTTACTTCGTTCATGACGGCGAAATACTCGTCCATACTCCAGAGGTCGCGAGCCACCAAGGCCTTCAGTTGCACACGCATATAGGACAGCGTTCTTTGCAGCTCGTCATCGTCGGAAGGCTTGATGTCAAGCTTTTCGCCTTCGGCCATGATGTTGTCTATGACAGACTGCGGAATCTCAAACGAATTCTTGAACACAGCGAAGTCGGCGTATTGCTCCTTGAGTTCACGACGGTGGTCATCCACATAACGCAGGTTGGCGTTCAGCACGACGCCGCGAGCCTGCAGGGAACGGTGATAACGGGTATAGACCGTCGTATCAAGCGGAACGAAGTAGTCGGGCATGATGCCACCACCGCCATACACCACACGGTGCTTGCGGAGCGTGTAATAACGCAGGGAATCAGCAAAGTGGATGCTGTCGGCACTGGTCAGCTCGCCGCTGCGCAGGCGGTTCTGCATGTCCATGGCATAGTCCTCGCCCTTACCTTTCTCGTAAGGCTTCTGGATGCAACGGCCAGCCGGCGTATAGTAATGCGCTATGGTCAGACGAATCATCGAACTGTCGGGCAACGGTATCTGACGCTGCACAAGGCCTTTACCAAAGGTGCGGCGACCCACAACGATGCCACGGTCCTGGTCCTGAACGGCACCAGTAACAATCTCAGCGGCAGAGGCCGTATAGCCATCGACAAGGATGATCAGCTGTCCCTTACGGAACTGTCCGCTGCCCTGGGCACGGTATTCGGTACGGTCACGACCGTCGGTATAGACAATCAAGTCATGGCTCTGTAGGAACTCGTTAGCCACATCAACAGCAGCCTTCAGATAGCCGCCGCCATTCTCCTGCAGGTCAAGCACCAGGCTCTTCATGCCGTCAGCCTGCAGCTTCTTCATGCACGCCATGAACTCATCGTACGTGGTGGCCCCAAAGTTACCGATGCGGATATAGCCGACACCTGGACGCAGCATGTAGCTGGCCGTGACGGACTTAAGAGGTATCTTGTCACGCTTCACCGTGAATTGCAGCTCTTCGTCGATCCCCTGACGGACAATGCCCAACTTCACCTTGGTACCCTTGGCACCACGAAGACGACGCATAATCTCCTCCTTCGACATCTTCACGCCGGCAATGGGTTCACCGTCAACACGGACAATGCGGTCGCCCGCCATGATACCTACCTTCTCTGATGGTCCTCCTACCACCGGCTGGATGACCAGCAGGGTATCGGCTATCATGTTAAACTCCACGCCGATGCCTTCGAAGTTGCCGTTCAGGCTCTCCTGCATCGACTTCACTTCTTCCTTCGTAGAATACGACGAATGGGGATCCAGACTCTTCAGCATTCCTCGGATGGCTTCTTCCACCAGCTTGTTTTCGTCAACGCTATCCACGTAAAGACTCTTGATGGCCATCTCAGCGTTAAACAGTTTCTGCATGGGATTGTTGCGTCCCATGTTCATCCTAATCTGCGCACCAAGGGTTAAAGGTAAAAAAATAAAAAGGCAAGCGACAAGTGACAAGCGACAAGTGACAAGCAATATATTTTTTCTCATCGTTAGTTTCATCTTAATTGTTAATCATTAATCTGTAATCTTTCATCTTTATGACCTTCGGTCGAGCCAGCTTTCGCTCGGCATAACTGAAGCAAGCTTCGTTTTGCACTCGCTTAATCGCAGTCTTCCTCCGGACGGTCTTCCTCAACCACTAGGTTTTCAATAATGAAGTTCTGACGTTCCATGGTGTTATCGCCCATGTAGTAAGCCAGCAGTTTCTGTATCTGGTCGTTCTTGTGCAGCGTAACCTGTTCCATGCGGATGTCGGGACCAATGAAGCCGGCAAACTCATCCGGCGAGATTTCTCCTAAGCCCTTGAAGCGCGTAATCTCCGGATCAGGGCCCAGCTCGGCGATGGCTTTCTGCCGTTCCTCGTCACTATAGCAGTAACGGGTGATAAAATCGCCCTTCTTACCAGACTTGGCATCGGATGCCTCGATGACGGCCTTGTTCTTGATCTTCGTGCGACGGTTACGAACGCGGAAGAGCGGTGTCTGCAACACATAGACATGACCCTTCTTGATGAGCTCGGGGAAGAACTTCAGGAAGAAGGTGATGAGCAGCAGACGGATATGCATGCCATCGACATCGGCATCGGTCGCCACGATGATCTTGTTATAGCGGAGCGTGTCCAGTCCGTCCTCAATGTCAAGGGCAGCCTGCAGTAGGTTGAACTCCTCGTTCTCATAGACCACCTTCTTGGTCAGCTTAAACGTGTTCAAGGGTTTCCCCCTTAAGGAGAACACCGCCTGCGTATTGACATCGCGGCTCTTGGTGATGCTTCCGCTGGCCGAGTCACCCTCGGTAATGAAGATGCTCGACTCCTCCTTGCGTTCGTTCTTCACATCGCTGAAATGGATGCGGCAGTCACGTAGCTTACGGTTGTGCAGGTTGGCTTTCTTTGCCCGTTCGCGGGCCAGCTTCGTCACGCCGGCCATTTCCTTGCGTTCACGTTCGCTCTCCTTGACCTTCTGTTCAATCACCTCTGCCACGTCACTGTGTATGTGGAGGTAGTTATCCACCTGTTGCTTGATGAAGTCACCCACGTATTTGTTGATGGTGTCGCCATTAGGTGCCATCAGCGTGGAGCCCAGCTTGATCTTCGTTTGGCTCTCAAATACCGGCTCTTCCACATTGATGGCAATGGCTGCCACAATGCCCGTACGGATATCGCCATACTCATACTTGCCGAAGAACTCCTTAATGGTTCTGGCAATGTGCTCCTTGAAGGCACTCTGATGCGTTCCGCCCTGCGTGGTATGCTGGCCGTTGACAAAGGAGTAGTACTCCTCACCATACTGATTGGAATGGGTAAAGGCGATCTCTATGTCCTCCCCCTTCAGGTGAATGATGGGGTAAAGGGCATCGTTGGTCATACGGTCGCTGAGCAGGTCTTCCAGTCCATGGCGTGACAAGATGCGGCGACCGTTATACATGATGGTTAGACCTGTGTTCAGGTAAGTATAGTTACGCAGCATCACCTCCACCAGGTCGTCGTGGAACTGGTAATTCAGAAAGAGCGTGTTGTCAGGTTCAAAATAGATGTAAGTACCGTTCTCGTCCTGGGTGTCCTCCGTCACGTCGCTCGTCATGATGCCTTTCTCAAAGGTCGCCTTACGCACCTTGCCGTCGCGGAAGCTTTGCACCTCGAAGTGAGAACTCAGCGCATTGACCGCTTTCACGCCCACGCCATTCAATCCGACACTCTTCTTAAAAGCCTTCGAATCGTATTTGCCACCCGTGTTCAGCACACTGACCGCCTCAATCAGTTTACCCTGAGGAATGCCACGCCCATAGTCACGGACGCTGACTCGCAGGTTGTCCTCGACAGTAATCTCCAGACGGTCGCCGGCATGCATCTTAAACTCGTCAATGGAGTTGTCGATGACCTCCTTGAGCAACACATAGATTCCGTCCTCGGGCAGAGAGCCGTCGCCTAAGCGGCCGATGTACATACCCGGTCGGGTACGCACATGCTCCATGTCCGACAAATGGCGGATATTGTCGTCGGTATATTCGACTGAAAACTCTCCCCCCAGCCCCTCCCTGTCAGGGAGGGGAGTAGATACATTTTCTATTGAAACTTTATTCTCCATATTTATTTTTTATGAGGTAACATCTCCCCTCCATTTAGGGAGGGGATGGGGGTGGGTCTCTCTATAGCTCTTTCTTATAGCAGCGGCGGCGCTTGTGCTGTTCGTGATCCAGGTACTGCCACTGACTCTGTACCTTATCGTTGGTTTCCATCTCCACGTTTGACTCGCCCCACTTGAAACCGTATTTCTGATACCGGGGAATGAGGTCGTAGAACAACAGGGCATTGGCTCCCTTCTGCTGGTATTCAGGAATGACGCCCACCAGCATCAGGTCAACACATTCAGCCTTGTGCATCTTCAGTGCCCGCATGCAATGCCACCAGCCAAAGGGCCAGAGACGTCCGTTGTGGCACTTTTGGAGGGCACGCGTCATGTTGGTGATACTGATTCCCACGCCAATCACCTTATGGTCGGGGGTGTTCCAGTCTTCTATCAGACAGAGCAGGTCCATGTCAAGCATGGGGAAGTACATCTTCAGATATTCGTCAATCTGCGCTTCCGTCATCTGCGAATAGCCATAGAGGTGGCCGAAGCTCTTGTTGACCACATCGAGCACCTTGCGTCCGTACTGCTCCTTGCCGAACACCTGGCTGCGCTTGGGATGAATGGGGTGCAGGTTAAAGCGTTTCATCACCAGTTCAGAGATCTTCCTGAACTTCTCGGGCATACCTTCCTTGGGAACATAGATCTTGAACTCTACGTAGTCGTTGTCCTTCTCCCAGCCACCCATCTGCTCAATGTGCTCCGGATAGTAGGGATAGTTATAGATGGTGGCCATGGTGCCTAACTGGTCGAATCCTTCAATGAGCATACCTTCGGGATCCATATCGGTAAAGCCCAACGGACCCACAATCTCCGTCATGCCCTTGCTGCGTCCCCACTCAATGACGGCATCCAGCAAGGCACGTGACACCTCCTTGTCATCGATAAAGTCAATCCAGCCAAAGCGCACGCTCTGGCTATTCCAGCCCTCGTTGGCACGGCGGTTGATGATGCCTGCCACACGGCCAACGACCTTCCCGTCCTTGTAAGCCAGGAAATACTCTGCCTCACAAAACTCGAAGGCGGCATTCTTGTCTTTGCTCAACGTGTGGATTTCGTCAGTATACAGGTTTGGAGCATCGAACTTGTTTCCACGATACAAGTCGTAATGAAACTGAATAAAGGCTTCCAAGCCCTTCTTGTCGGTCACCTTCCGGATTTCTACTGCAGCCATTTTTTCTTCAATTAAAGCATTATAGGTTGCAAAGATACAAAAAAGTTGAGAGTTGGGAGTTCTTTTTGTCGTTAAACTTTGTAAAAGCGGCAGAGCCGAGTCAGACTTTCTCTTTACGGCAGACAAACAAACGGTGCTCACCGTTGCTCATGGTTGTAGCGAACAGAAACACGTCGCCACCATCTTTCAGACGGAGGCGTTTGCGCAGCCCTTCCACGCTCATCGGGAAGTTCCTGACGGTGATGTTGGCACGGTCAATGCCTTGCAGGGCCGTTTTCAGTTCCTGCTTGTTCAGGGTGGTTACCGCCTCAACCCGAAAGCTACGCCCTGGGAAACCTGTGATTTCATGCGCCGAAACAAACAAGTGTGAATTAGCAGAAAGTTCGCTGATATGGTAGAAATCAGCGATTTCATCGAAGCAACCGGCCTTCATGATGCTGGCATTGGGTTCGTAGAGGTAAGAAGGGTCAACAGGCCCCCCTTTCTCCTCAATCGGTCCCATGCTAGGACTCGTTTCAAAGACAGCACCGTCGTTGACGCAAAGCAGTCGCAAAGAGTCTGACGGCTCCTGTTGAAGCACCAGCAACAGCTCCTTACACTCGTTATGAACGCTGACAATATGTACCTCACTCACACACCCGAGGTCATCAACCGCCTTGTGCCAGTCGAGCATGGGAGAGAGTTTAAGAAGGATGCGGTCAGCCTTAGCCAGCAATAAGGGTAGTAGCTCCAGCACGTTGGGCGTACAGTCTTCCAGGGCATAGGTGCGTGCACCGTGAAGGTCGCGTCGGGCGGGGTCCAAGTAGATGACGGAGACATGGTCGAGCTTGAAAAGGACATCAGCGGCAGAACCACAGACCACCGTACAGTCAAGTCCCAGGAGGGCGAAGTTATGGCGGGCCAGTTCACAAAGGTGTTCCTGCTGCTCCACATAGAGGCTGGGTGACTTATGGGCCCCATTAGCCTTATTTACCTCATGAGCCATAAAGTAAAAGTCAACGCCCAAGCCGCCCGTCAGGTCAATAAAAGTGAAGGGTGAAGGGTGAAGGGTGGAGGGTGAAGGGAGGAGAGATGCCTTGTAGCGGGCTGTCTGCTCGCTGGAGCACTGTTCCATGTTCAGGTGTGGGGGATACAACAACCCGTCGCAGGCTGCCCATGTGGGCACCTTGCGACGGGCAGTCTGCCAACCGGCTATCTGTTGTAAAGCAAGGGGAAGGTCTACCTCCCCCTTGCCTTTTCCTTTGAGCGCCAACTGTCGGACATCCTCCTCACGATGACGCTGGATATATGCTCGCGTTGCCTCGTTCAATCTGAAATCCGTATTCCTTAATCTTTAAACCGTTTTTAATACAGCACCACCTTCTTCACCGTTCCGTTCTTCATGCGGATGATGTTAAGACCGGGCTGCAACGTGTCATACTTACGACCGTCGATGCCATAGATGGCCTCTGGCACATTCTCTGAACCTTCCAGGCTCAACTCAATGCCATCGGGCACATCGCCTACCTCAACATGCACCTTTGATATCTGCACGTTTCCGTTTCCCTCGGTCACTGTAAACGACACCTCGCGGGCATTACCCGTCCATTTGTAAGGTTCTTCCATTATACCTGTAGAGGGGAAGAACTCCTTGTTGGCATCGTTCTTAATTACCGTAAACACAATGCTCGTCATGTCGTTGGCTTCGGTAGTGAAGGTCAGCGTGTTGTACTTGTACATACGAATCTGCGTGTCGTTGGCATACATGTTCTGACCCTCTATTCCATAGTTGTAGGCTACGGTGATTCCGTTCTTCTCTATGGTCAGCGGATAGCGTTCCCAATAGTCGCGGGTATTCTTCATGTTATTACCGCTCCAGTCAACGCCAAAGGTGCTCTTATTAAGGTTGATGTCGCACGAGGTGGCAACGACCGGTTCAATTTCTGTTGCGGTACCATCGTAGCCGAAATCCACTTCCGACAGATCACCCCAGATGTAATCCTCCAGTCCAGGATAATCGACAAACGGGTTGCGGTTGCCCTGCAGTAGCCAGATAGCGTCATTGCGGAGCTGTTCCTTTTCACTGACGGGATCATTGGCCGCCCACTGCAGCAACATGGGGAAGCACCACGAGGCAAACGGCTGATAGGCGTTACCGCCAAGCATATCGGTTTTCCCAAGACTGATCCATCCGGGCATCAGCTGCTCATAGCAGGTGGCCATATAGAAATAGATACGTGCCAGATCACCCTTCCACTCATCAGCAGGCTCAAAGATATTTTTCGTATAGCCTCCCACCGAACACTTACCTACCTTGCTGTAATACGGCGGACCATCGACGCCAGGCTCCATCTTAGAACCCTTGAAGGGGTTGTCCGTCTCACCATAAGGCAGGTCGCTACGCATGTTGTTGATGTAACCGTCGGTAGGGATGACGTGTACCAAGTCGGAGTATGCCGGCTTCACCTCATTGAACCAGCTCTTCGGGAACGAGTGTTCGCGATTCAGTCCGCTGCCCTCGTAGTTATTCTTGTGGGGGCTGTCAGGGGTGTAGGCGGTAATGTTGGAGTAGATGTCCCAGATGAGCACTTGCCCATCCACTTCGTGGACATCGGAAGTGTTGTACGCAGTCCACAAATCGGCATAAGTCAGCACTGAAGGGTTCTTGATAATCTCAAAGAACGCGGTCTTCAATGCTTCTCCATGCTTGCCATGGGCTTTCTTGTAATAGGTGCCCGTATCATTCGGGCCTTGTGCGAAGGCTGCTGCTGCAACGGCGAGCAGACAAACCAGATGAAGTATTCTTCGTTTCATAGGCGTGATAGTTTTAGCGCAGTCTTGCGGTGTTTACGCTGCAAAGATACAAATAAACAGGGAAAAGACAAAATAAATAGACAAAATATTTGCTGACACGTAATAGTCGGGCAACATCAGGCGACGTACTGCGAAGGCGCCACGCCATAGATGCGCTTGAAGGTACGGCTGAAGCTCGACGTTTCGTTGAAGCCGCACTGCTGTGCCACATCGTTGACCGACAGCTGGGTCGTGGTCAGCAGAGTCACGGCTTTCTGCATCTGAATGGCCGTGATGAACGACTTGGGCGTTTCACCGGTGACCTGCTGCAGACGACGCCGCAAGGTAGTGGAAGACATGTTCAGCTGCTGTGCAATCAATTCTACGCTGAACTGACTGGAAGGCAGGTTGTCGTTCACCAGCGTAATGACATTGACCAGGAACTGCTGGTCGGAGAACACGTTCAATGGGAGTTCTTCCGCCGTCTCCTGCCGCTGTGCTTCAGCCGACTGGATGCGCAGCTGGTTGTTCTGTTCACGAATCAGTCCTATCTCCCGCGTCAACTCGGCAATCCTCTTGCTCTGACGCCGTACCCACCAATAGCTGGCACCCCACATCAGCAGCGCCAGCAGGATGACCGCCGCAATCACCATATAGACATTACGCCGACGTTCCTGCTGCAGCTCCTCGTTTTCAGCCTGTAGACGTTCGTTGTCCAACTGGGCGGCATAACGGCTCAGCAGCATTCCCGTTTCCTTGTCGAAGATGGAGTCCCTCAACATGTTATAGCGGTCGTTGTGCTGCATGGCAAGTGCCGGATTGCTTTCTCTCAGCGCCTCATACAGTCCTCTGCGGCTACGGCTTTCGTTAAAAATATCTTTCTGCTCCAAGAAGATTTCCAACGCTTCTTCAAAGTAACGGGCAGCCTCGTCTCTTTCGTTCTCCACCAGCAGCAGACGTCCCATCTGGTTACAGGTGATGCCCAGAGAGTGGCGGTTGCCGTCAGTACGCAGCTCAGGGATGGCCTGTTGTAACAGCTGCTTCGCCTTGTCATACTTGCCAAGCCCCATCAGCGACTCCGCCAACTGTGACTGACGCATGGCTATCTTGTCTTTCCGCTTCAGCTCCTGCTCCATCTCCAGCGCCTTCTGGCCATAGGACAATGCCTCCTCGTATTTTCCCATGTTGTTATAAACCTCACAGGCCATGCCGGTAAGAATGGCCTGACGCTGTGGGTTCTGGGCTTTGCGACAATAGTCCAGTCCCTTGATGATACACTTCTCCGCCTCTTCGTACTGACGGGCACCAATGAAGATTGCGGTAAGCAAATTAAACGACGATGAAATCTTGTCGGGGTCGCCAGCCTGCAGGTCCAATTCGTTACAGCGCTTGGCATAGCCGATGGCCTGTTCGAAGTCACCCATCCGGAAATAACTGATGGCAATGGAGGTCAGGCAGTCACACTCCGCCGTGAGTTCCGTTTCGGCATCAATCAAGGGCAACGCCTTCTTGCCATAGGCCGTTCCCTGTTCGTAATTCTGATGGGCCAGATAGTACTCGGACGCCCAGTACCACACCTGCTGGCACAGCTCCTGTGACGAAGTGGATGCAGGGAAATGAATGAGCGAGTCAGTAATCTCTTCCTTGTCCAGCAAGGAAAAGAACTGATTAGCCGTCTGGACGGAATTGTGAGCATTAAACACAGCCAACAGGGAATCTCCCTTTTCCGTCTGCGCCAAGGCAGAGGCGGAAAAGAGCATCATCAGCACCCATATTTTGTATCTCATCTTCATTCGTCCTTAACTGATAGCCATGAACAATATGTTATTTCGTATAATAACGGTGAATAAACTGCGTGTATTCGTCACAGCGCGACACGTAGTCAGAGGGAGCTCCGCCCTTCGACTCCTCAAAGTCAGCCAACCTGGCAAAAGCCTTGTACTGGTCGGCATCCCGCTGCGGAATGTAAGAATAATCACCTGTTTCGCTGTTCCACTTGGTTTCAAACCAGCGGTCCTTATTCAGATAGACATAAGACAAAGCAAACAGCACACGCTCCTTGAGCTGAGGGTCCTTAGTGCCGACCGCCTGACGCAGCAGGCTGACTGCCTTAGCATCCATATCCGTCTCGTTGGGGCTGACCTCGGCATAGGCACTCTTGCCGTCGTGTGTCAGGAACCAGCAGTCGCCTGATATGCTGGCCTGTGCATAGCGTACGGCGAGGTCATAAAGACGCTGCTCGCGGGCCTTTCCAGAAAGCAAGTTCAGCTCGCCTTCCATCTTCTGCATCTCACGGGCAAAGGCCACTCTGGGATTAGCTGAAAGGGTAAGTCGGTTCTCGCCTTGCTGTGCCTCGGTGAGCCACTGACGCGTAATCCACGGCTCCACGGTATAACGGCGGTAATAGGCATAATTGACATAACCCTTCTGGTTGTAATACGACAGGGGCACCTTGTTCAACCATTCCAAAGCCTTATCCCACTGGCAGACACACATATACTTGGCACCGATACGGTCGAAGTATTCTTTCTCGTTATAGTCCAGACGCAGTTTCACGAAACGGTCAACGGGCGAGGAATCGCTGTTTCCCTTCAGGTAAGCCAGATAGTTTTGCAGCTGGGTCGTGCTCATGGTATCCAGCGCATTGGTAAAGTTGTAGGAGTGAACCATCTGGTAGAGTGCCATGGATGTGTTTTCCCTGCCAGCCTTCATGTATTTGTCAGCCAGCACCTGGTGTACGGTACGGTCGAGTGCTGCGACAAAGAAGCCGTCCTCCTGGGGCTTGTCGGTCATCCATTTTATTTCATCAGCCAAGTAACGCTCGAACTGGGCGTTCAGCGGACTCTGTGCCGACGTGATGTAGAGTTTCAGGACTCGGGCCACATCCTTGACACGCTCGGAACCGTCGAGTGTCATGGCGGCATTGATATCCTGAAGGGCCTGCTCACCGTTGCCGAACAGATATTCCAACCATGCCTGGGCCGACTTCCAGAGGGCAGGCTGATGCGTCTTGCCCTCGCTGACCACCTGACCAGCAAAATGCCACATCATCTCCGCCTCATTGCGGGTAATGGTACGCACGAAGAGCTTTCCTTGTGAGACGCCTTCGCCGTCAATGGCTTCCTGTGCATTGTTGACGAAATCCTGGAGCAGGAAGGGCAGCACGGCAGAATTGGGATTGCGACGGTACTCCTGACGGATGGCGGCAAACGAACGTTTCTTATAATACTGCGTCATCAGACTGTTCCAGTCGTGCATCTCGGCAAACAGCTCTCCTGCCCTGTCAAGATGTCCTGTCTTGTAGAGCGCACCGGCATAGATGTTCTGCATCATGTCCTTATAGATGCTCTCAATAAACTGGCTGGCGGTCTCCTCCCAGAAGGTAACGTTCTCCTGGTGATAGCCCAGCATCATGTTACAGCGCATGAAGAGCAAAGCGTGCTGGCTGCGCAACTTGGACTTGATTTTGCCCTGCGCATAGGTGCGGATAGAACGAAGCGTATTGTTGCGTTTGTCGATATCAGCCTTGGTGGGGTACTCCCACTGCTCACTCCTCACCGACTGCACGCATTCCAGGTACTGCACCAGGTGGCGCACATAGCTCACCATGAGGGCATCCCCCTTCTGCTCGGCGAAGTTGATAATCTGGTCGGCATCAAACCACCAGTAGTCAGTGGTGTTGCCGAGATAGGCCTTCCAGTTGTTAATGGTGATCTTATCCACACGGCTGGAAAACTCCTCTTCGTTGCATACCTTGAAAAGATAGCTGTTGTGACTGTCAAACCACAAACAGGCGTGTGCCAGCTGGCTGGCTCCAATGGCCAAAAGGCTAATGATGATAAATCGTTTCATACGTCTCAGTGTTATATCTGTTGATATTCTCGTTGTCCAAATGATAGGTCAGGATGGTGCGGCGCAGCTGCGGCCTTCGTTCCTCTACGGTCTGTTTCACCCGCAGGATCTCGTCGGCTGCCACCTCATGCTCCACCCTCACGCCGTTGATATTCCGCTGCCAGCGATACACGGGATAGGCGGCTGCCAGAGACAGCGGATAAGCGGGCAGGTAACGCAGGTAAGGTTCCACGTCGCGCAGGTCCAGAATGGGGTTACGCTCCATGAACTTACGCGGGTCTCCCGTATTGTAAATCATCAGCACACCGTAATCAACGGGAGGTGCCTTCATCGCCAGCTGGTGCAGGCGGATGGTGGTGGAGAGCCTTAGTCCGTGAGCCGCCGCCTCACTCCTTACCGTTTCCAGAAAGTCGTAATAGACGCTGCGGCTCCGTGAAGTATAGTCACAGTCAATCTGCAACTCCCTCACACCGATGATGTCGTTCGTCTCGTTCATCTGCAGGATACGTTTCACCAGCTTCTCGGCTAGTCCGGCATGCGCCTCATGCATGCAGTCCTCAGTGATATAGACGGTGGGGATGAGCTCCACTCCCTCTGGCACCGCCTCGTCAAAGCTCAGCGTGGCATTCGGCATTGGCACCGAGTCGGCCATCACCACATCGAAGTAGCGGCAATACACCTTATGAATGTCGTATTGACGGAGGAAAGCCTGTTCCGTAGAGTCAAGCCTCCACTCCGTACGCCAGTAATAGACGGCATTCTCCTCGTCCATCTGCTCCTCTTGTCGGCAGCAGACAGTCAGCAGGCAGAGCGCCAACAGTATCCAAGACGACTTTTTCACGCTGCAAAGATAGGGAAAAGTTAGGAGTTAGAAGTTCTTTTAGTCGTTAATCTTTGTAAAAGCGGCAGAGCCGAGCGAGGAGTTAGGAGTTTTTTGTTTTTTTTCACTCATCAACCACCACTCACCATTCACCAACTACCACTTACCATTCACCAAAATTTACTTCGCCTTGTCAATGATGCTGAGGAGTTCCTCCACTTTGGTGGCCCGCAACATGTCAATACGTGTCTGCCGGAAGTTGGGAATACCTTTGAAGACCGGACTGGCTGCCAAGTGACGACGGGTGTGCAGGATGCCGCGGTATTCGTCGATGCGCTCCACGTTGATGCGCAGCTGCTCCTTCAGCACGTTGATCTTTTCGTCTAATGACAACTCCCTGCGAGAGAAGATCCACGGACACCCGAAAGTGGCACGGCCAATCATAACGCCATCCACACCATACTGCTCAAAGGCAGCGTCAGCCTCTGCCAGCGAATGGATATCGCCGTTACCGATGATTGGGATACGGATGCGTGGATTACGCTTCACCTCGCCGATAAGCGTCCAGTCGGCCTCTCCCGTGTACATCTGTGCCCGGGTACGGCCATGAATGGTCAGTGTCTGGATGCCGCAGTCCTGCAACTGTTCGGCCAGGTCGGTGATGATGAGCTGCTCATTGTTCCAGCCCAGACGGGTCTTGACGGTGACAGGCACGTGGACAGCCTTTACCACCTCGCGTGTTATCTCCAGTAGCAGCGGGATATTCTGTAACATACCGGCACCTGCACCCTTGCTGGCCACCTTCTTCACAGGACAGCCGAAGTTCAGGTCTATGACGTCAGGACGGGCCTCCTCCACGATGCGGGCAGCTTCAACCATCGCCTCCACGTCACGTCCGTAGATCTGAATACCCACGGGACGCTCTTCGTCGCTGATGGTCAGCTTCTTCACGGTGCTGTTGACGTTGCGCACCAGCGCCTCGGCCGAAACAAACTCCGTATAGACCATCGCTGCACCGTAACGCTTACACAACAATCGGAACCCGATGTCGGTAACGTCCTCCATCGGTGCCAACAGCAACGGTCTTTCGCCTAAGTCTATTCCACCTATACCCCCAATCCTCACCTTTTTTAATCTTTGATTTCCAATTTTTAATCTTTAATGTACCAAATGGTACGTCCCTCCTGCCAGCGGTTTGATGATGCCCTTCATCTCCATTTGGAAGAGCAGGGCAGTGAGCTGGCCTATGGGAATATTGCTCTTGACTGACAGGATGTTCAGCTGCAAGTCGTTGGTCTGCTGGAGGATATCCACCACCTGCCGCTCTTCGGGAGTAAGGTCAGGAAACAGCTGACGTTCCACCGCCTCGGGCTGCTCACTGACGGTCTGCCAGCGCATGGATTCAAGGAAGTCTTCAGCCGACATGATGAGGGCTGCCGTGTTGTTGCGTATCATCCGGTTGCATCCTTCAGAGTAAGGCATGCCCACAGCACCCGGGAAGGCAAAGACGTCCCGCCCATACTCCTGGGCGATGCGACAGGTTATCAGCCCCCCACCCTTATAGGCGCTTTCCACAAGAACGGTGGCATCCGAAATGCCTGCCACAATGCGGTTTCGCTGTCTGAAGTTATTGGGCAGTGCCTCCGTCTGACTCATGTATTCCGTCAGCAGACCACCCTGACGAAGCATCCTGACGGCGTCGTCACGATGGCAGTAAGGATAGATCTGGTCCAGCCCATGAGCCAGCACACCTACTGTCTCGTAGCCCAGTTCCAGGGCATTCCGATGCGCACAGATGTCAATGCCATAGGCCAGTCCGCTGACAACGAGCACCTGCGGACACTGCTGTCGCAGGTCGCGGAGGAAGCTACGTACCATGTCCTTGCCATACGACGTGCATTGACGTGTGCCAACCACATTCAACACATAACGCTGGTTGAGGTCTGCACTACCAATATAATAAAGGAGTATGGGTGCGTCGGGACATTCACAGAGACGCTGCGGATAATCGGCATCCTGCATGGTGAAAGCCCGTATTCCCTTCTTGGTGATAAACTCCATCTCGGCAGCGGCACGTTTCAGAGCATCGTCCCAGTTCTTCATCGCCTCGCGTAAACGTGGTGTAGCGTCGGGCAATACGTCGCCCACATCGTTACGGTGCTCATAAACCGCCTGACTGCTGCCCAGCGCCTGGTAGAGCTGCAGCGCCATAGCGGCGTTGAAGCCTGTCATCCTTGTCAGGGCAATGGAGTAATAGATTTCTTCATTCATGGGGCTAATAATTGACTAAATGCCTGGTCATAGTCCTCACTGCGACCGAGCCGACCGTTGACCAGACACACCAATTCTATCTGTGCGCGGAAGCAGAGCTTCTCGTCGACAGCACGGTAGAGGTCCTGATGAAAAACATACTTGATGCCGTCCTTGGTCAATGCCAGACGCGAGATGAACACGTCATCAGGTCGCAGCGGCACCTTATATTGCAGCGACATACGGGCCACAACGGCATCCACGCCCTTGGCATGCATGTCGGCAAAACTCAGTCCGCACTGCTGCAGAAAGAGGTGACGCGTATGTTCACAGTAATGCACATAGTTCGCGTTGTTCACAATTCCCTCGATGTCGCACTCATAGTCGCGCACCTCCATCCGGGTTTCAAAGATGTACTTCATATCTCTCGGTTTTGCCGCTTTGCACCACTAACCTCTAACTACTTTACCTCCATCTCCTTAACGAAACGGCCCTCGGTGGTGAAGACAAGCAGAACGGAGAAACGGCCGCCCTCGTCGGGGTCGGGGTTGTAGCGGTAGGACTGCATGACGATGTAGGTCTCATCCTCCCCGCAGAAGCCTACGAGACCGGAATTGGAAGACAGCTGGAAGGCCTTCTTCGTGTTCAGGTCAATGACATACGACCACACGTTACGCGAGTCGGGCACTCCCTCGACGATGACCTTGCTCTCACCTGGAACAAAGCGGGCCTTGTAGGCAGCAGCAATCTGTGTCAGGGGCACGTTGACGGCATTGCGGTCCTGCATACGGCCCCACATGCCTTCTGCATCAGGATTAGTGACCAGCAGCCGGGTAGCCGTTTTTGTTTGTTTGTTGACGAACCAGACGGACATGATGTCAGGGGTTCCTTCGTCTTCATCGCCCGCGCGATCATAGTTCAGATAAACCTGTTGGAAGCCGTTGTCGTCGGCCAACTGTGCCGTAGCAGGCAGTTTGGTTTGTGCCGTTGACGACATTGCCGTCATCAACAACAGTACTGTAAAGAGGGATTTCAGTTGTTTCATATCTTCTTCTTTAATGATTTGGGCACAAAGGTACGAATAAGCGAGAAGAAAACCAAAAGTATTTTGGATTTTCTTGAGCGAGAGTACCTTCGACGAAGTCAAAGGTAGTAATAATTCATCATTCATAATTCAAAATTTTGAAGGCGGCAGCAAATTTTTCACTTTTCACTCTTCACTTTTCACTTAAAATGATTACCTTTGCGGGCATGGAACAACTGTTGCATTATGTTTGGAAGCACAAGATGTTTCCGCTCAAGGAACTGATGACGACCGACGGCAGGAAAGTGGAAGTCATTGACTCAGGACTGCACAACCGTAACGCCGGCCCTGACTTCTTCAATGCGAAGGTGAAGATTGACGGTACGCTATGGGTGGGTAACGTGGAGATACACGACCGGTCAAGCGACTGGTACCGTCATGGGCACGACCATGACTCGGCCTATGACAACGTGGTGCTGCACGTGGCGGGCGTTATCGACTCGGAGGTACAGACCACCAGCGGACAGCAACTGCCGCAGCTGCAGTTAGACGTGCCGCCCATGGTGCAGCAGCAATATGACGAACTGCTGAAGACCGACCAGTATCCGCCCTGCTACAAGATTATCCCCGACCTGTCGTTACTGACCGTCCATGCCTGGATGGCAGCCTTGCAGACGGAACGGCTGGAGCGGAAGACGGAGGATATCCGCAAACGAGCCGACCGTTGCAACGGCTCTTGGGAGGATGCCTACTTTGTGACGCTGGCCCGTAACTACGGCTTCGGCATCAACGGCGATGCCTTCGAGCAGTGGGCATACCATGTGCCTCTCTCGGCGGTGGGTAAGCATCGTGACGACCTGTTCCAAATAGAGGCCATCTTCATGGGACAGGCAGGACTGCTGGAGCTCGACACCGTACCCGTTCATTATCAGAAGGATGCGCTGAACGAGGGCTACTTCGCAAAACTGCGCAATGAGTACCAGTACCTGGCGCATAAGTTCTCGCTGCAACCCATGAATGCCACGCTGTGGCGCTTCCTTCGTCTGCGTCCGCAGAACTTCCCCCACATCCGCATCTCGCAGCTGGCCAACCTCTATTACGAACAGAAAGCATCGCTGTCAAAGCTCATTGAGTGTCAATCGGTCAAGGAGATGCAGGAGATGATGCGAACCCACGTCACCCCTTATTGGGAGACGCACTATACCTTTGGCTCCGAAAGTCCGGAAAACAGCAAACGCCTGTCGCCTTTCTCACTGAACCTGCTGATGATCAACACCGCCATCCCCATGCTCTTTGCCTATGGGCGCCATGCTTCGAAGGAGCAGTTATGTGACCGTGCCTTCGACTTCTTGGAAGAGTTGAAAGCGGAGAACAACCACATCATCCGGATGTGGCGCGACTGTGGCTTGGAAGTCAAAAATGCCGGTGATTCCCAGGCGCTGATACAACTCAAGAAGGAATATTGCGACCGCAAGGACTGTCTGCGCTGTCGCTTTGGCTTTGAGTACCTAAGGAAAAATAGCTAAATTCTCCGCTACAAATAGAAAATTGCTTCTGGCCCCATACAGAAGAGCAAATCAAGAATACTGAGGTTGGGCTGGAAGCCGAATTTGTGCGCAAAAACCTGATAGTAGGGCTTTGTAGAGTGTAGAGTGTAGAGTGTAGGGTCTGCTACCGCGATACCTTTTGCAGAGACATCATGGGCGGTAGCAAACTCTACACTTTTCATTCTAAACTTTTCACTATGTAAGACGTGGGGATGGATGTCAAGGAGTTCACATATCTTCTGCATGATTTCGAAGTTGAAATCGTAGAGGAATTCATAGTCTTGCTCGAAGAATGGACGGAGGTCGTCCGCGTAAAACTCAAAGAAGGGGCTTTCGCTGTAGGCCGACTGCAAGGCGTTCCAGTGGACGCGGCGCCACGAGCCGTGGTTGCTGATGCGGACGTCGCGGATTAGGCGGCTACCCCCGTGCTCAATGGGAACGGTAAGGGCCTGCTGACCATTGGCGGTGGCAATGATGCAACGGTTTCGGTAGGTCTGCTTGATGAACGACTCGCAGGCCTCCAGATAGACAACATCTGCACGGTTCAGCTGCTGATACCACTCAACAGGGCCGAAGTAGGTAGTGGTAAGAAGGGTCTCACCCCCTTTGTCCTTCATCATTTATCATTTATCATTAGGCCACAGGTCGCCAGAAAGCGGTCTGAGCGCCAGCCTTCCCAAAGGGGTTGTTCAGGGGCATGACTATATATAATAAGGTACGCGCGACCGATGATGTGGTCTTCGGGCACGAGAAGGGAGGCCCCACCTAATCTCCCCGAAAGGGGAGGGATTCCGACGGGTTCCATGAGGTAGTAGTCCTTGTCGGCACAGGAGTAGCGGCCGGGAACTAATTGGTTTGTGGTGAGTGGTGAGTGTTGAGAGGAGGAAGTGACCGTGTCACCAGGCACTGCCTTGCAGCACAACAGCAGCACACGACGGTCGCTGATGTCGTCCTGCAGACTATCGGCAGGGTCGTTGACGGCTACAATGTCTCCCCGTTCTACGGGTTGCCGCCACAAGCGGTTATAATGCAGAAAGCGATTGCCACCTACACGCAGGCCATAGCTCCATCGGTTGACCAGCACACGGTCGCCAGCCAGGAAGAAAGGCTCCATGGCGTTGCCCTCAATACAGCAAACAGTCGCCACTGCTGCCCTGAAGAGAAACACGGCAACAATGGCGACAGCCAGTGTGATGAGGGTTTTTAGCAGTTGGCTTTTAGCTTTGGACATTGACGCTTGTCACTATATCACTTGATATTATCTACGAAGCGGAACAAGCGGCTCCAGCGTATGCCGCGCCCGTCGGGATCAGAGCTCCACCAGATGAAGATGGGCTTGCCCACGATGTGATCTTCAGGCACGAAGCCCCAGTAGCGGGAGTCGGCAGAGTTATGACGGTTGTCACCCATCATCCAGTAGTAGTCCATCTTGAACGTGTAACGGTCGGTCTGCTTGTCGTTGATGTAGATCTTGCCATTCTTCACCTCCAACTTATTGCCTTCGTAGGCACGGATGCAACGCTCGTAGATGGGAAGGATGTCAAGGTTGAGCATGAGCGTCTCGCCCTTGTTAGGAATCCAGACGGGACCGTAGTTGTCACGTGTCCAGTGCTTGTTGCCGTTCAGCGGGTAGATGTCCCACTCTTCGGCATCGGTATTGATTTCCAGCGTCTCCACCAGGTCCTTGCGCTTGCCCAGTTCCGTGGCGGTGCGCTGGGTCATCGGCATGTAACCCATGGCGTTGAGTATACCCAACTCCTCGTTGGTGATGCCCAGGTCGTCGATGAGTTCCTCAGGCAGGTTCTGCTTGAGCTTGAGGCGATAGGTATATTGCACGTTGTCAGGCTCCTTGTTGGGTTTGCCGTCCAGATATACCACACGGTTTTTGATTTCCAACGTCTGACCGGGCAGACCCACGCAGCGCTTCACGTAGTTCTCACGACGGTCGGTGGGACGCGTCATGATGCTGCCGTACTCCTGCGGATTGGCCTCAATCTGTGCCCTACCTATCTGATAGAGCTCCTGATAGAACTTCAGACGCTGCTCAGCCGACATCTCATCGGGGTTCGGACGGTTGGGATAGGACTGATAGCCCAGCATGTAACAGAGCCGGTAGAAGTCGTCTGCCTGATAGCGGATGTTTGAGCACAGCGTATCGCCCGACGGGTAGTTGAAAACCACGATGTCGTTCAGCTCCACCTTGCCGAAACCCTTCACACGACGATAGTCCCAGTGGGGCCACTCGATGTATGACTTACACTCCACGACGGGCAGCGTGTGTTGGGTCAGCGGCATGGTGAGCGGCGTCTCAGGAATGCGGGGGCCATAGCTCACCTTGCTGACAAAGAGGTAGTCGCCCGTCAGCAGGCTCTTCTCCAAAGACGAAGAGGGAATGACATAGTTCTGGAAGAAAAACAGGTTGATGAAATAGACGGCCACCAGGGCAAACACCAATGCATCGACCCATGACATGATGAAACGCAGCGGGCCTTCGCTCTCTCGCCACCACTGCCACTTAATCTTCTTCGTGATATAGATGTCGAAGATGAAGGGTACGACCAACAGGCCCCACCATGACTTCACCCAAAACAGGAACAGCAAATAAAGTACGAGGACAATGATGAACTTCGTCCACTGCTTCTTCATATTTATTTCTTCTTTTCTTACCATAGCCTAAAACTTAAACATATCGGAAATCGTTAATAATCCCTGATGCTTGGCCGTATATTCGGCAGCAAGCACGGCACCAAGGGCAAACCCCTTACGTGAGTGGGCATCGTGAGTGATGGTGATGATGTCAGCGTCTGAGTCGTAGCGCACGGTATGAATGCCAGCAACTTCGCCTCGACGGATGTGGTCAACCCTTAAGAGTTTGGGATCTGTGGTTTCTTCTGCCCATGCCTCCTTGCGGTCGATACGCTCCACTATCTCCTCCGCCAGCGTGATGGCTGTACCACTGGGATGGTCAAGTTTATGCACATGGTGCGTCTCTTCCATCTCCACGTCGTACTGCGGAAACTCGTTCATGATCTTGGCCAGGTAACGGTTGACGGCCGAGAAGATGGCCACGCCGATTGAGAAGTTAGAGGCCCAGAAGAGGGTGGAGGGTTGAGGGTGGAGGGTAGAGGGCGTGCATGCCTGGCGCACGTCGTCGCCATGTTCCTTCATCCAGCCCGTCGAGCCGCTTACCACCTTCACGCCCTTGGCCCACGCCTTGAGATAGTTGCCGTAGGCGGCCTGCGGAGCGGTGAACTCAATGGCGACATCGGCCGAGGCAAACTCTGGTGAGTCAAAGTCCTGCTGGTTGTCAATGTCTATGATACTTACAATCTCATGGCCACGGTCGCGGGCAATCTGCTCAATCATCTTGCCCATCTTACCGTAGCCGATTAATGCTATCTTCATGTCTTTTATCTTTTTAATCGCTGCAAAGGTAGTGCAAACCGAGAGAAATGCAAAATAATTTACAAATTATTATCATTTCCGAGGTGCTGCCCGCTCGGCTTTGCCGCTTTGTACCTTTAGGTCAAAGAACCTAAGAGACGTAGTCTCAAAGGTAACAAAAAAGTGATGTCACTTAGGACTTGTCACTTAAAACCAGTGCATCAGGGTCCTGAGATAGGCTGTCAGCTCACCGGCCATCTTCTGGTGCTGCCAGATGGAGGGATGCCAGTCGGCACCATAGAAGAGGTCGCCGGTCTGAGGCGTGAAGTCGAAGCGATACACCTCCATGTCACCGTTCTTATGCGCATCCTCCACGAGCTGGTCCAGCGTCTTCTTGGCCACCTCCAGCTCCGGACCGTTCATCATCGAGCCAGTGAGTAGCACCATCTTCGCCTTGGGGTTATGGCCGCGCACCTGACTGACAAAACGATAGAAAGCCTGCTGGAACAGTTTTATGTCGTAGTTGTTGGTTGATAAGTCGTTGGTGCCCAGGTTGATGCACACCACCTGCGGCTGGTAGCGACTGAAGTCCCAGCGCTCCGAACGGTCGTACAGGTTGGTGTATTCGTACTCGGTGGTCATCACGTTCTGTGGGGTGCCAGTCTTCGGACCGCCATACTGACGATAGACGCCGATGCCCGAGCGGGCCACCACATAGGCCATGGCATCCAGCGCACGGGCCGTCATCTGGGCGTAGCCATAGTAGTGGTTCTCCGTGGCATATTCAAAATGGTCTGACTCTTTCACGCTCTCGTTGCCATAGGCGCAGGTGATGCTGTTGCCGATAAACTCAATGGTACGCTCAGGCAGGGCCGGCGCATCGAGCATCGTGCCATCCTTGTCAAGCACGAAGCCACGGAACTCAGGTTTCAGCTCGTAGCCCTCCACCACGTACATCAGTCGTACCAGGTGTTCGCCGCGCTGCATGGCAGTGGCCAGTGTCACCACGGAGTCAGCCTCACTCATGAAGCTCACCTTGAAAGGCTCCGCCTCATCTATCTGTGCCATGAAGTAGCCGCTCTTCGGCTTGGCCAGCATCCTGAGCGACGTTCCCGTGAAGCGGGCGTTGATCTGCACGCCGGGGAAGGTGAAGCGCGGGCGCTGGGGGTTCTGGAAACAGATGCGTCCCACATATTGTATATGCGAGTCGTCGGCAGGAATCACTTTTCCCTGTATGGGCAGTGTGGTCGAGGCTTGGCCTGCGAGTACCGTCAGCAAGGCGACGGCAGCAATAAGCATTCTTTTCATATCTAATAGTTTTAAGTTCTTTTGGTCTGCAAAGGTACGAATAAGCAAGTAGAAAACCAAAAGAATTTTGGATTTTCTCGAGCGAGAGTACCTTCAACCGTCAGGTCAAAGGTAGTAAAAATTCATAATTCATAATTCATAATTCATATTTTTTTATGGGCGGCAGCAAATTCTTCACTTTTCACTCTTCACTTTTCACTTAAAATGATTACCTTTGTAGCGATGAAACACTAACAACAAGCATCAGATATGAAGAAAACACTGTTTTTGGTAGCCCTTGCGCTACTGAGTCTGACTGCCTCGGCGCAGCAGCCCTTACTAAAAACTCATGTGGAAACGGGTGACGTCCAAGGCATCCTCGACGGCACGGACCTGGCCGTCTTCAAGGCCATTCCCTATGCCGCTCCACCCGTTGGTGACCT
>JAEEGH010004217.1_pt1 | contig 37029 bp, 31 predicted proteins | sample 9134181 | NCBI WGS metagenome assembly JAEEGH01 (sample SAMN16246544, study PRJNA631951) | gut metagenome | biome: gut microbiome; feature: rumen; material: DP-attached | host: Bos | place: Iran: Karaj | collected 2018-10
GTAATCGTGAGAGTCTTCGTGATCTGATTGTTGCTTTTGAAGCACATCGGGCCAAGCAATACCATCTTGGATTAGGTCGTGAACCTATCGCTAAAACGACTCTTGCGTCAGCTAATCAGAATCGTGATTACAGAATCTTCGAGGACTTTGCCTTCTATATGATGAAAGAAGCTTGCGAGAAACGAGCGACCAACATCTTGGATATCCCAGGAAAGAAATATGCCTTTGATTCAACTACTATTCCGTTGTGTCTGGCAACATTCCCATGGGCGAAGTTTCGAAGAAAGAAGGGAGGCGTCAAAGCCCATCTCTTATATGACATTGAGGCTCAGGTTCCGGCCTTCTATACTGTGACCACAGCATCCAAGCATGATTCGACGACAATGTCTTCAATTTCCTGTGAGCCAAATGCTTACTACATATTCGACAGGGCTTATGACTCATTTAAGGAACTCTACAGGATACACCTTACAGAGTCTTTCTTCGTAGTCAGAGCCAAGACGAACCTGAAGTACAAGATTGTCAAATGGAAGCGAAGAATGCCTAAGAACGTGCTGACTGATGCAGAAGTAAAACTGGCTGGTTATCTCTCGGAGAAGAAGTATCCAGAGTCATTCAGACTCATTCGCTACTATGACGAGGAAGACGACCGTGAGTTCACTTTCCTGACGAATGCAAAGCAGCTTTCTGCATTGGATGTCGCAAATCTCTATAAGAAAAGATGGCTGGTAGAACTATTCTTCAAATGGCTCAAGCAACATCTAAAGATAAAGAGGTTTTGGGGTACGACGGAGAATGCTGTCCGCATACAAATCAGTGTGGCCATTATCACTTACTGTCTCGTGGCTATTGTCCAACATGATATGCGATTGGAACGCTCGACCTATGAGGTCTTGCAGATTCTTAGCATCTCATTGACAGACAAGACTCACTTACGAGACCTGTTCGATAAGACAAATTTCAACGATGTCAAAGATCAATTTGGTCCCCTCATTCCGGGGCTATTTGATTAATATTTAAACTCGTCCCATTTTAACGGGACACTAATGTATTAATATAAAAGAAAAAATAAAATTATCGTTAAAAAAACAATGTTTTTTGTATTTTGTTTTGTTATTCAACATTTTTTTAGTATATTTGCAAACAGAGAATTGGCTGAGTGGCTTAAAGCGCTTGACTGAAACTCAAGTAGTCCTTCGGGGCTCGGGGGTTCGAATCCCCCATTCTGATTATATTTATACTATATTATAGACTAGGGCAGGAATAATTTCCTGCTTTTTTTGTAGAATAATATAATTATTATAATGATGTTATACGAATATGACTAATAGAAGTACTAAAATACGAAGAAAGAAATTGTATCGTTATCATTGTGAGAGAAGATACAAAAGGCATAAGCGTGGGCATTATAGTAATAAGCACTGGAGAAGAAGGAATGCTTGTGTTATAAGCCCAATGAAAAGGAATCCTATTTCGAAAGCCACTATATTAGGAGCAGAATTTGAATCTCTTGTTCTTCAGATTATTGATGCTATTTTTTCAGCAGAAGAAAATAAGAATCTGAAAAAGTTTTTCAAAGAGAAACCTTCCAAGACCGAAATGGACGCATATATGAAAATACATGCAAAAGAATCTGTTAGGATCATTCATTCAGGATTTAAGAAAGCGCAATCTCTAATTATTGATGGGCTTCTGCAAATACAAGCGGAGAAAAAGGTGACAAAGAAACTACTGAAAGAAGCACGACAACAAAAAGCTAACAATAAGAATTTATTGGTAGCCCAAGTACACGTATTAGATTATAAAGAAACCGTATTAAAGCATCTTGCAGATACTATTTTCTGGCAATTAATTGAAGGTAAATTATATATCGCACGCCGTTTTCATAAGTTTGTGCCAGGTAACAAAACATTAGAAGAAACGAACTATAAATCCGTATTGCTTGTTGCTGATGAAATAAATTCTAATCCAGATAATTTCGTATTGCTAACAGATATTACTAACTATATTCAAATAGGTGACTTAATAGGAGTTGTTGATGGAAAACGAAGAATAATTGAAGTGAAAGATGGGGAGAAGAACAATGAGATAGTTGATGATCTAGATGATGTTTATAACTCTAAATTGTCTGTATATGATTTCTTCGAGAAATATGGTGAACGACCAAAAGATATAGAACAAATTAGACGAATACTCAAACAAGAAGAAGCTGTAGAAGATGAAATTAATATTATTAGGACTGACATGGGACATGACCCTGTAACAGATAGAAATATTAAAATACTCACACCAAAAGAAGATACTCCATATTTTTACGAAGAATTGCGTGATTTAGAAAAACAATTATCTCAACGGAAATTCTGGGCCTATACTGTTATTGAGGGATGTTTGCATATTGGTCTATATAAAAATAAATGGAAAATATTTGGTAAGCTTTTGTTAGAAAACATTGCGAAAGACCAGCATATAGAGCATAAAGTCATAGTTGATGCACGTTCGTCAATGAAAACGATGGATTGTCCACTCCTATTTATGCCTTTTTCCAAACAGTTGATCATAGATATTCTTTTAGGAAAAGTTTTGATGTATCTGATGCTTGATATTGACAAGTTTATGAAACTATTTGAATTTTATGGAACCAGATGTTCTTGGACATCAAGAAAAGAGGCGACAAAAATAAAAGAAGGTACAAAGAATTTGAATATATATTTAGATAATAATAGAGCTATAAAAATGAAAAATGCAAATGGTGTAGAAGCAATTATGGCAATGGGGACTATTACAAAGATTATCTTTAATCACATTAAACCGACATATATTGCCTATGCTTCTAACTATTACACTTGAAAAAATAGATACTAAAAGGGAAGGTAGAAGAACTGTAAGAACCCAAGTGTATATGACATGATGTATTTCACCAGCTCTTTCATCAATCAATTTTGCTGACATTGTGTAATAATTTGATTCCATTAGCGTCCCATTTTTAACGGGTCACTAATGAATTATGTTACTGAACCAATATATGATATTGAGAACTTTTGCTCTGACAATGAGACAAAGAACAAACTTGAGAGGCGATTTCCTGATCTGTTTTGGAATGTATCAGAAGACTTACATATATCATCAAATTAGGGCTTTTGTCCCAATACGAAGGTCAGTTACCGTTTCTTGCTGTTGATGCGGGAGCGGGTGGAGCGGAGGGTGCTCTCGCTGATGCCCATGATGCGCAGGATGTCCTCATCGCTCTTGCCCTCATGCTCCAGAATGGCGAAGAAGATGTATTTGGGCGACAGGTGGTTGTAGTCCGTTTCCATCTCGTTGACGAAAGGCAGGTCTTTCATCTTGTAATACTCCAGATAGTTGATGAAGTCATCCTTCGACCAGTGGACGGTGGTTTCACCAGTCTCAATGGCATCGTAGAGTTCCTTGCCTTTGGCGAGAATGCCCGAATGTCGATTTGTCAGCTCATTGATCTTCTCATGCAGTTTGTTGATTTCCGTAGCACTGGCCTTGCCGCTGCTTTCCAGTTCTGAAGCCTTTTTCGTATAGGCGTCCAACTGGATCTTACTCTCTGCTAATTCCTTTTTGGCTTTCATGCCTTGACGGCTCTTATAGCCGAGGAAAGTCACGATGATTGTTGTCAGTGCCAGAAGCCCTAACCCCCAGGTCATATACTTCTCTCGCAAGTCGCGCACAGCTGTCTCCTTGTCGTATTTCGCCTGAATTTCCGCTATTTGGTCTTCTCTTTGCCCTTCATAGAATCGCTCTTGCATTTTGAGGATACTATCTGCCAAAGCATTGGCCTGCATGAAATCCTTCTGCTCCATACTTTGCTGGCGCATGGCTTTGAGAATATCAATCTTTCCTTTAGTGCTTTCATTCATTTGTAATGCTTTGCTCCATAATTTTTGAGCTTCTTCAACATTATGCTCTTTCAGATAAATATTTGACAACGCCAAATAAGTCCATAATTGGGGATAAATATCTATGGCCTTTTGTAAATACTTCTTTGCCATCTCTGGTTCGTTCTTAGCATATAACTCTCCCATTCTAGTATAGAGATAGGCTTTATTTCTTTCTGTGATAAACTCTGCTAACGATAGACATTGCTGTATGCATATTGCCATGCTATCCATTTTTCCGAAATAGGAGTAATTACCTGCCAAATATAAGAAAGCTGTGGCTATCCTTTCATTGTCATTCAGCTCTTTGGCTACTTGAAGTGTTTTTTTTGCATATAAGAGGGCCAAATCTTTTTTATAAAACGCACTATTATAATGCGATAGTGTTTCATAAATTTTATGTTTAAGAAGCAAATTTTTTGTATTATTTGCTTTATCTTCAGCTTGTTTTAATAGATAAATAGTCTCTTTTCTGTTTAGACCTTCTTTGTACCCTATTATACCTTTATAATAATATGCGCGAGCCAGTTTTTCATTGTCAGTACTGTTTTGGTAGTATTTTGTGCAATAGTTAATAAATAAGCTATCAGGTGCATTCGGTCCAAACTTTCTGTATTTTGCTTCTGTTATGAGTAAAAAGTAGAAAGCAGAGTCTTCTTGATTATGAATAGCTTTCATAGGGATATTGACAAGTTGGTTTAATGCGGAATCTACTTTATCGTGAACCAATAATGAATCTATCTGTTCTAACTGAGCAGTCACACTTCCCCCTTTGCATCCCATCACGATGATAGTTGCAAGCAATAAAAGGAATTGGATACAACTCTTTTTCTTTCTCATGGTGCAAAGGTACAATAATTTATCCAAAAACGAAAATAATCCATCTTTTTTCTTGGTTGCGTATGTTGCAACGTCATTTCGTATTCGGAATATGCTGCATTTTCTGTCAGATTCTTTTGTTGCACAAGATGCAACACGCTTATAGATAATAAGTTAGGCATGTTTTGTATACGCAACAGCAGATTAAAATAAATATCAAAAATGCTTGGAAGAAAATATTTTTGATTCTAATTTTGCAAAACAGAAACGCTTCACATTGTCTGAATCGACATCAGAATGGAGCAAGTATTAACATTTAAGTAAAATATTAAAATGAAAAAAAAGATTCTTTTGATGTTATTGTTGGGTGGAATGACGTTGATGCCAACAGGCATGATGGCGAAATCTGATTACGGCTGGGACGATAATGCAGAACCAGTCATTTGGCGTACTCCCGCACACAATCCGTATGTGTACATTACTTATGACGAAAGCAATGGAACAGTCCTCGTGACCTTCAACTCTGCTGTTGATAATGCAGAGATTTTGGTTAATCTGAATGGTGAGGAAGTAGATTATCAAGTAATTGATGCCACAACAGGTATGCAAATACCTATTTCCCTGCCAATCTATGGCAGTGGAGAGTTTACAATTCAAGTGAAAAGCGGAACGACTCTGCTTTCTATAGAAAACATTTAATTAAAATATTTTTATCAAGACGATCAAATGAAGAAGGTTAATATATCAATAGTAAGCATTCTATTTGTAATGCTTGGAGTTTTATCAAGTTGCTCCATAGACAATATTGCCATTAATGAGTCTGCGCTCCATAAACAAACACCACAGATATCATTTTCGGATAGCGAGTATAAATTGCTTGGCACGCTGTCAAGACCGAATAGTATCGGATTGTCTGAAGCTAAAGAATGTATAGCGAGTTACATAGGTTTTCACAATACCCGTATAGACGATGCCTCTCTCCAAGAAATAGGCATTTTGACTAAGGGACTTTTAGGAACTATTCCTGATAGTGTGTCTATGATGCTTCCTGATACGCTCGCTTATGTTTTTTATTCTGAAAATGACGAAAGATATATTGTTGCTTCTGCTGATAATAGGGTTTCTACTCCTATATTAGCTTTTATGAGTAATGGGAATCTGCTTGATCAAAATGAGAGTTTAGAGAAATGTCAGATCATAGAAATGTTAAGAGACTATATCTATTTGGAAATTCGAGATTACGAGTCGAATAGAGAATCATTACTTCAGGAGATACTCGATAAGATAAACAATGGCCGTGCCTTTACACGTGCAAAGGACGATCCAGAATACTCAGAAGATGACTTAATCGTAATAGATTATGAATTTGGAGGATGGTATTTGACAGATTACGTAGATCAATTATTAAGAGTTGCCTGGTCACAAGAAGCACCATATAATGATAAAGTAAAAAACAAAGAAAATTGCGGAACAGTAAAAACTGGCTGTGTAGCAACAGCTGTTGCTCAGATTTGTTCATTTTGGAAATACCCAAAAACAATAGAAAATATAACTCTAAATTGGGACAATCTTACGGCGCAGAGTCGAATCTATGCTCATGAAACGAATAAAGTCAATCAGGTGTCAACCCTCATGAAGGTTACAGGCGAGGGATCTGGTATGAATTATGGTTGTAGCGAAAGCCACACAGATGCGTATGAAGGAAGGAATTGGTTAAATACTATAGGTTATAGTGGAGGAGATGAATATAGCTATGATTATGATAAAGTCGTTCTTTCCTTGAAAGCTGGTTGCCCTGTGCTGGCAAGAGGAGAAAGAGTATCAAATGGAGGTGGAAGGAAGGGGCATACTTGGGTTATTGATGGTTATGCTGTAAATGAAAGAAAAAGACGTAGACAGGTATTTCTGAGAGATAATAAAACAGGCCAACAGGTGATGCTGTCTGATAATGTTTATACAGAAAAAGACAAATCACTCGATATTAACTGGGGCTGGGGCGGAAATTTCAACGGATGGTTCCCTGAAGGTTGCTTTGATGCATATAGTTTATTGCGCAGAACAACAATCACGCGATCAAGCGATGATGATAATAGGAATTATGAGTATACAAGAAAGATTTTTGTCGGTTTAAAACCTTCATCTATATGAAAAGAGTATTTTTAGCATTATGTACGGTAGTCATGGTTCTGATGGCCTGTTCAAACGATGACTCCAGCGATTCGATAATAACAGACAAGGATGTTATGTATATTTCAAACAGCGGTGGTACTGATACGATAAAAGTGTTAAATCATCATCACATGTGGCTGATCAGCGATGCTGAAGTCCATTTCAATGACTCGACATACTGGGTTAGCCCAATACAAAATGAAGTATCTCCACATCAGTTTGAAATGGATGGAAAGTGGTTTAAGATTGTGATACCAAATGATAATACAAACCTGATTGTGGCTAGTGTAACAGGGAATGCATTGGCCTCAAACGACAGATGGTATATAAAAATCAATATCTCTGCTGGTGGAGAATCAGATAAATTCATTTTGGTTAAATCCAAAGAGCACTAGATGTTGCACTGGAGTATGCTGGTGGATATCTGCAGTCGAAAGCAGAGTGGCTGCAAAACAATAGCAAGGAAAAGACATTTGTACTCATGGAGCCTTACACTATTATTAAAGTAGAGTAACTGGCCAAATCGGAAATAGATCGTAAGAGTTTTAGAGAAATAATCAATCCGGAACGATTATATCAGAGCCTACCACGGCTTTGTAGTGGAAAGATATTTATTTAATTCATTTAAACTCAAGAAGTATGAAAAATTTAGATTATTTAGTATCTCAATTGGATACTTTAGACAACGAACATCAAGATAGTGTCTATGGCGGTATCGTATCGGTGGACCTTCATTTACCATTAACAGATAATCCTCCAACGAATGGAGGCGACTGCAAATGCTTAGACTTAATCTGTTAATAAACAAGGTTGAGCAACTCGAAATTTCGAGTTGCTCAATATTAATAATCTGTAATAATAATAGTAGTTTATGAAAACAAGTCAATATAACATATTAATTCCATACAAAGGTAATATCATTGTGTATAACACGTTATGGAACTCATTTATACTTGTAGATAGTAAAAATAAATTATTAGATTATATATCAGGGAAAGAAGATGTAAATGATATTTCTTCTAATGTCCCTTCTATAATCATGCAAAAAAACATTGTTGTTGAAGATTCTACTGATGAGAAGAATCAAATACGCACATTATTAACAAACAACGTCTATGATGAGAAAGAAATGGAAATCATAATTATGCCAACATTAGGATGCAATTTTAGATGTTGGTATTGCTATGAGACACATGACAATAGAATGGAGAAAATGTCAAGTCATGATATTTGTAATATTGTGAAATATATTGAGAAAAGGATGGAGTCTAACCCTTTAACCAAGATTATTAGCATAAGGTTTTTTGGCGGTGAGCCCTTTTTGTATTTCGATGAAGTAATAAAACCTTTATTGGAAGATATAGAAAAAGTAGCAATCAAATACCATGTAGACTATGTTGCTTCAGCCACTACAAATGCATCATTAATCAAACCTAGTTATTTGAAGTTCATGAAATCACATAACTTCAAATATTTACAGATCACTTTGGATGGTAATAAAGAGCGCCACAACAGGATTCGCTTTGCTCATTCAGGAGATAATTCTTATGATGTTATTGTAGGAAATATCAAAGAATCCATCAGCGTGGGAATACGGGTTACACTGAGACTAAATATTTCTGAACATACAGAACTTGATGTAAAAAGATTGTTAGCAGATTTCGATGACGTGACAGACAAAGAACTTATTGTATTCTCCATCTATAAAGTATGGCAATCGAAAGAAGAAGTTAATGCGATTATTGATAAGATTGTTGGAGAAATAAGGAATTCGGGATTTCACTGTACGTCTTACTATTCTACTCCAAGTTCCCTTTGGAGCATCTGCTATGCAGATAAGGAGAACGAGATCGTTATAAAGCCGGGGGGCTATATTTACAAATGCACTGCTAGGGATTTCTCCCAAGAAAGAGTTGAGGGCAGATTGAATGAAGATGGAGAAATAATGTGGAGCAAGCAACACAAAAAGAGGCAAGAGACTTCTGTTTTTGACAACAAGGCATGTATGAATTGTAAGATTATGCCAATATGTATCGGAGGATGTCGACAAAAGCATATAGAGCATAATGATAATAACACATGTATCTACCATATGGATGAGCTTTCAAAAGTTGAATATGCACGCAAGGTGTTTATGGACAAGTTAGAAACTTTAATTATTTGACGATAAAAAGCAGAATTGCAACTCTTCATTCCTGTTTGGAGTCAAATAATAAAAAGATACAATGAAAAAAATAGTAGTATTAGTTATTTCTCTTTTCTTGTCTGTAACCAGTAGTTATGCAGACAATCTTTCCGGTCTTGTGAAAGACAAGAACGGGAATGGTGTTCCATACGCCAGTGTTGCCTTTCTGAATCAGACGGATTCTTCATTTGTGTCTGGAACTGTATGTGGAGAGGATGGAAGATTCTTTATTGAAGACACGCCCAAAGATGTCATAATCAAAGTTACAAATATTGGCTACAAAGAGCGTTATGTCAACTATCCAAGCGGAAACTATGCCGAGATAGAGTTGGAGGAAGATGTCATTCTTCAACAAGAAGTGGTAGTGAAAGGCCATCGCACCTTACATAAGCTGACCAGCGAGGGCCTGAAGACCACTGTCAGCGGTACGGTTCTGGAACGACTTGGCAGTGCAGAGGATGTACTGGCCAAGATACCAGGAATCATCAAGAAAGCAGAGGGCTATGAGGTGTTCGGAAAAGGAACCCCCGTATTCTATATCAATGGACGGAAAGTGTATGATGTGACAGAACTGACACGACTGAAAGCAGAAGACGTGAAAGACATATCCGTCATCAGTAACCCCGGAAGCAAGTATGACGCTACCGTCAAGGCTGTGGTTCTCATCAAGACTAAGACACCAAAGGGCGAAGGATTTGGCGGAACGCTACAGGCCCAGTATCAACAGTCACAATTTGCCAATCCCACGTCTCTTGCCAATCTGACCTATCGTCGCGGCAAGCTTGACATATCTGACGCTGCATACTTTGCCAAGATAGACAGAATGCAGTATGCAGAAATTAGCCAGGCCATATCTGGCGACAAGCTGAGGAATCAGCAAATGATAACCGATAACCACCTATGGGTAAAAGCTCTGATGAATGCGTTAAGCATCAATTATCAGTTGGCAAAGGACCACTCCATCGGCATGAGATATAACATGCAGTATGTCTTCAATTCAAGAAACAGTAACAAGAGAGAGACCAACGTTTGGGAGGATGGTGAATTCCAAGGCCATTTGTATTCTGACAGCAAAGGCCATCAAGACTATAAGCCCAAGCATGAACTGAACGGCTATTACAAAGGTGTCATAGCAGGCATTGAGGCGGAATGGAATATAGATTATCTGCACGATTCGTCTGATGCGTATTCCGAAGTGAACGAATCGAGCGAAGACCTGGGCAGCAGAATCGTGACCTCACAGAATGATGTGGTCAACAATATGCTTGCCTCCAAACTGACACTGGGCTGGAATTTCAGAAAAGTCCATTTTACTGTAGGTGGCGAAGGAATCTCAACAGTCAGAAACGACAAATATATTAATCCAGAGGGCTACGTAGCGACCTCAAATTCCAAGTTGGAGGAAAAGCAGATCAGTCCTTTTGTTGAGATATCCATGCCATACAAATATGGCACGTTAACAGCAGGACTAAGATATGAGCACGTGGATTTTGACTATTATGAGGATGATGAGCGCGTGGATGCTCAGAGCCGGTCTTTCTCCAATCTGTTCCCAAGTCTTTCTGTAAATGCCAGGATAGGTGACGCACAGTTCATGTTGGGCTATACGGCCAAGACTACGCGGCCTACCTACAGGGCACTGAGCAATAATGTCATTTACCTGAACCGATTCTCTTTGCAGTCAGGAAATTCGACACTGATTTCCGAGACTGTACACAACTTAGCCTTCACAGGTCTGTGGAGAGGCATCCAGTTGCAGGTTAGTTACAAAAATCGCAAAGATGCCATTATCACTAAGATCATGAAATTCCAAGAGGATATCTCCATGATGAAGCCTCAGAATGAAGAAAGCCTCAAGTCTCTATCAGCGATGTTGGCATATACACATCGGATTGGCTGTTGGACTCCGAAGCTGTCGGTAGGCGTTTACAAGCAATGGTTTCAGTTAGAGACAGGGCAAGGAAGTATCTCCTTCAATTCACCCGTTGTGTCCATCAATGTAAGTAACATGATCAGCCTTCCTAAAGGTTGGCTGTTCTCTGTAGACGCTTTTTATCAGAGCAAGGGAGACTCAGAAAATGCCAGTCTGACAAAAGATCAGCTGGCCTTCGACGTAAGCCTCTCAAAATCCTTTTTCAAGAAAAAACTATTTGTAGAGCTTAAGGGAACAGACCTCACTTACGGCCGTACTGAAGAGCATAAGAATATTGATTTGAATATAGAGCATATTCAATACAACAGATACAACACCCGAGCCCTGCAAATAACCGTGCGCTATAACTTCAATATGATGAACAGTAGGTATCTGGGTAAAGGTGCTGGTACTGAAGAACGCAGGAGGATGAAATAAAAAGGGGAAAAGCTATGAAGAGATTTCCGATAACGCTTCAACACGATGCTATGCAATGCGGTATTGCATGCCTGCAGATGGTCTGTCAATACTATGGCAGAACATATAGCATGGAGGCTTTTTCGAACTTTTGTCATGCCACAACGGAAGGTGTTTCGATGTTAGGTATCAGCGAGGCATTTGAAGCCCTTGGCATAGAGTCTGTCAGTGCGAAGGTGTCTGTAGAGAAACTAACGAAAGCACCGATGCCGTGTATCCTACACTGGAGCCAGAACCATTTTGTGGTGCTCTATCGGGTGAAGAAAGGACGGGAATTCTATATCGCTGATCCTGCCAAGGGGCTGGTTAACTATAACTCTGATGAGTTCTGCCGTCATTGGGTTAGTACCACTGAAGACGAAGAAGAGAAAGGTGTGGTCATGTTCCTTGAGCCAACAGAAGAATTTTATCATAAAGATATACCGATGAGAAAAGAGAATCATTCAATAAGTTTCCTGATGAAGTATTTCCGCCAGTATCAAGGTCAGCTATCACTGATTGCCCTGACTTTGGTATTGGGAAGCTTGGTGCAGCTGGTACTGCCGTTCCTTACACAGCAGATAGTTGACACAGGTATCAAGAACCGCGACATCGACTTCATCTGGCTCATCTTGGCAGGGCAGTTGGTGCTGGTGGTGAGCCGAACGGCGGTGGACTTCCTCCGTCGGTGGCTGCTGCTCAAGGTCGGAATGGCAATCAACATTGCACTCATCAGCGACTTCTTCGTAAAACTGCTGCGATTGCCCATGTCGTTCTTCGACACGAAGCTGATGGGCGACCTGATGCAACGCATGGGCGACCACACCAGAGTAAATACTTTCCTGACGCAGCAGTCGATGAGCACGATGTTTTCGATGTTGACACTGGTGGTGTTCTCAGGAGTACTCTGGTGGTACAATCCGCTGATATTTGCCATCTTCCTGACTGGGAGCATGCTCTACGCCGGATGGATGATGTTATTCCTGAGAAGGCGAAGAGTGCTCGACTATGAGTTGTTTGCACGTCAGGCAGAGAACAACAATAAGACTTACCAGATGATCACCTCGATGCAGGAAATCAAGCTGCAGTCGTGCGAACAGCGTCGAACAGACGAATGGCGGCAGGTACAGAACGACTTGTTTGATGTACAGACGAAAAGTCTCAGGCTGAAACAACAGCAAGAGGCTGGCTGTATTCTGATTAATGAAGGGAAGAATATCGTGATTACAGTCATTGCAGCGACGGCGGTCATCCACGGAGAGCTGACTTTAGGCATGATGCTCGCCATTCAGTATATCACCGGACAACTGAACGCTCCAATCTCACAGCTGATGGACTTCCTTTATAATCTACAAGATGTAAGGATATCTCTGGAGCGCATCAATGAGATACACCAGACAAAGGAAGACCATCTGGACGACTGGCGATGGAAGTCGTATAAGAATGGCAAAAAGGAGATAGACCTGCAGGGCGTGAATTTCAAATACGATCCGCATAGCCCGAAATGGACACTTCAGGATGTGAGCTTCAAGATTCCTGAGGGCAAAGTGACTGCCATCGTTGGGGCATCAGGTAGCGGTAAGTCGACTATCATCAAACTGCTACTGAAGTATTACAGTGTCTATGAAGAGTACGGGCAGGGCAACATTAACCTTGGGGGGTGGTTCCTGTCGCTCTACGACATCAAGTGGTGGCACAATCATTGTGGTGTGGTGATGCAGGATGGTGTAATCTTCTCTGAGTCCATCGCCCGTAACATCGCCGTCGGTGATGGTGAGATTGATGAGGAACGGCTGATGTGGGCTGCTGAGATTGCTTGCTGCAAAGACTTCATCATGGCTTTACCGCTAAAGTTCAATACGAAGATCGGACGCGACGGTTTAGGACTGAGTCAAGGACAGAAACAACGCATCCTCATTGCCAGAGCAGTATATAAAGACCCAGATTTCATCTTCCTCGATGAAGCCACGAATGCACTTGATGCTAAAAACGAACGGCAGATTACAGAGAATCTGGAACATTTCTACAAGGGCAAAACGGTTGTTATCGTGGCGCACCGCCTATCGACAGTGAAGAATGCAGACCAGATTGTGGTGCTCGACAGCGGAAAGGTCATAGAAATAGGCACGCACAATGACCTCGTGGCCAAACGTAGTGCCTATTATGAACTCGTCCGTAACCAGCTGGAGTTGGGGGAATAATGGCTTAAATTGAAGGTGTTCACCTTAATATCTTTATTCTGTTTATGTTTTTAATAATTTTTTTGTGATAATGCTTTGAGGTTTGGAGGAAAATACCTAATTTTGCAACCAGAAAAAGCAAGTCTGGAACATGGTGCTAAATAATCGAAAGAAAATCATCTTGGCAATCCTTGAAAAAATGGGAGGTAATGTTTCTGCTATTTGTATGCAGAAATATTTATTTATTTATATAAGGATTGGAGGCGAGAAATTATACGATTTTGTGCCTTATAAATATGGCTGTTTCTCATTCCAGGCTAATCAGGATCTTGTCTCTTTGTCGAAAAACGGGTATATTACGACAGATCAAAAGGAGGGTATAAATAGGGGGTATCGGCTGAATTATGCATTGAACATGAAAACTGTCCTGAATATGTTTGATGTAGAACTCATCAATCAGCTTTATGATAATTTTGGGCATCTTAGTCAAGAGGAACTGATAGCCTATACTTATCGGAAATGGCCTTATACCGCCATCAATAGTGTTATTAAGGAAAAACTGCTTAACGATGAAGAGTTAGAAAAGGTTCAAGTGCAGAAAGAAAGATATTTGAGAGCGGAGCCGATGCTTTTTACGATAGGCTATGAGGGTTTTTCTTTAGAAACTTATCTTCGTCAACTTATGTCTAACGATGTGCATGTCTTGTGTGATGTCCGAAAGAATGCTTTTAGTATGAAATACGGTTTCTCGAAAACGATTTTACAAAAGGCTTGTGAAGGAGTAGGTATAAAGTATATTCATGTTCCTGAATTGGGCATTGAATCGGAACAGCGTCAGACGTTGAAAACACAAGAAGATTACGATGAACTATTTGGGCGATATGAACAGACAACGCTTCGTAGAAACTGGAAGTATTTGTTAGGAGTACGTGATATGATATCTCAATTTGGGCGCGTTTGTTTGACTTGTTTTGAGAAAGATCCAAAACAGTGCCATCGTACAAGGGTAGCTCGAGCGTTGATGTGCCTCCCAAATATAGACTATCGATTTAACGAAATCTTGTTATGATAGAAAAGGTATTGGTATCGGTAATGACTTATCCTACATTGTCGGATAAGCATTTTGAAACGGTTTGTACTGCAGGCTTTCGCGAGGATGGTAGTTGGGTTCGTATATTTCCTGTTCCACATCGACTTATGAAGTTGCAAGAAGATAAAACATATCGGAAATGGCAATGGATTGACGTTGACTTGGTGCATCGCCCAGAACGCGATGACAGGCCTGAAAGTTTTCGTATAAGAGATATTGATACACTTAAACCTGGAAATATTATCAGCACTGAGTTAAAAAATGGATGGTTTCAAAGATGGGAATACGTTAAAAAGAATAAATACATCTATACAAATATGTCCGAGTTGATAGGCTTGGCAAGTGAAAATAAACTATCTTTGGCCGTTTTGAAGCCAAATCGAATAGAAACAGTCGTTTGTGAAAAATATACATCAGAAGAAATAGCAAAGTTTCAGAAAAAGCAAGCAGAATTACAGGCACGATATGATGCAGATATTCAGCAAACCTCACTTTGGGACGACTCAAATCATCTTAACGAGCATTTTAAGTTCGCAGAAAAGATTCCTTATAAGTTTAGTTATAAGTTTTTTACTGATGACGGAAAATCACGCACGCTTATGATAGAGGACTGGGAAATTGTGGAATTGTATCGTAATTGTATTCAGGCTGGCGATGGTGAAGACATTGCCTGTAAGAAGGTTCGTAACAAATATATGCAGTTAGTCAGGGAACGTGATGTATATTTGTTCTTGGGTACTGTTTATAAATGGCAAAAAATGAATGGTACGAATCCATTTGTTATTATTGGCGTTTTTTATCCCCCCAAAGGTATTACTCAGCAATTGAGTTTTGATTTTTGAGTAAAAGAATAATGAAGGGATGTGCAACACCTGTAGACACCCCTTTACCAACTAAAGTTTAAGTATTAAGGTCGCTAAATTTTAAACTTATACTTTCTCACTTCTGCCCCAGCTCTGCATTTGGAATTTGTCACGAAATGAAATTGCATGAGCAGTGACATATTGCATTGTATTCTTTTTGTCGATATTTTTGACACCCTTTATTTCGTCAATCGCATCTTTAATGGCATGAAAATTCCAAAGGACATACCCCTCGTATACTCTATTCTTTGGTTCTTTTCTAGGTTGACTTATCCACCTAACAAAATAGTCTTTATAATCAGCAATATGAACATCTTCATCGCGAATTAAGATGTCGAAAATCATCTTATAATATTCAATTAACATTGCATCAAAGAACTTGTTGCCTTTTTGTTTTATTGCTTCGTCATAGAAACGATCCATCTTTTTAGAGAATTCTTTCCATTTTGACTTTTGTTTGCTATAATCTTCCCAGTTTGAGATTAATTGCAAATCTAACAATTCCATTTTCATGATTCTGCAATATTTCGGATTAAGTTCCTTCTTACTATTTATATCAAAATTGTTACTATTGTTTTTTTCTGGTTTCAAAATTCCATTATTTATTTCTTTAATTATTTCATCACAGATTTTTATACCAACTTTATATTTCTTTGAGGCAAGAATCATATCCATAATACCGCTGTATGCACGGGTGCATTTTTGAATATAATATGCTCTTTCTTGTGGAGTTTTAAGATTATTCTTCCGGAGAATCTTGCGTGTACAAGAAATGACCTTCCTATATTCAGTTTCTGCATTTTCGGCATAGTATATTAATTCTTTTTTGTTTGAATAAAGATTTTTGTAGCAAACTCCTAGTGAGAAATGTAGTTCTAGTTTCCTTTCATTTGATATTTTGCTTTCATTGTCTCCTTCCCAGAGTTTAAAGAAATCCAATGCACAAGAATAGTGACCCTTTATCATATTGACGTATCCTCTATTATATGCATTATCATTCCATTTCTGGTTAATCATCTTTTTTGAATTTGTTGTAGCAAATCCTGCGGCATCATTGTATATCGTGCTTGAAGAAATATTAAATAGACTCTTCATTGCAAATAGAATGTTCCTTTTATGTTCTGCATTAACACGGATGACTCTTATTCCATGGGATTTTACATGAAATTGTTCTATTCCAAACAAAAATATACTGTCTTGTCGCAAAATACGATTGTTATGTGGTGAAGGTTCCCATAGAAAAAAACGGGCATCAATATCTGAACTGATGTTAGTTTCTTCGTGAGTCCGAAAAATCAAATTATATATAGACTCCTTTTCGTTTTCCGGACGGATGTAAGTTAGTGAATCATTCTCTATCATGTCTCTCATGACATCATAACAGTAAATGAAACCATCATCAAAGATGTCTTCACTACATGCGAACCATAATGATGTGAGTAAATTTTTGCTAAAATCAATGAGACAAGTTGCACCACCATTATGTTGTATGTCTGCAAGGATATCAAGATCTGTAAAATCTTTTGTATATTTTCCAGGATAATGTTTTCTCGCATTTGATACCATTTCCTGTAGTCCAGAAATGTAGTTCGCTCGAGTGTATGCTTTTTCAAGTTTGTATTTTTTCTGTGTCATTTGCATACGAATAGAATGTCCAGAACGGATAAATCCATTTTCAACTTCTTCTATAGAATACCTGTCTTCTTTCTTCTTTTTAGTTTCATCTGTTGGATAATATTTACTAATACCTCTAAATATGTAATGAGGCGCATCATAATAGTTAGACTCGTCTATACCCATGTATTCCTCAACTTTACTAAGAATCTCATTAATGTATAGTATACCCTCACATATACAATTTCTGTTTGTTGCTAAATTTTCCATAATTGATTTCTTTAAACATTAAATTTATATTATATTCTCGTCTATCTTGATCATATATCAACTAATTTTATTTGTTATTCTTTGCAGTTCATCATCTAATTTGCGGTCAACTTTTTCGATGGGTTCACCATGGACCATGAGGTTTCTGACCTTGCTGATTTCTGACATCATCCGAGCCTCGTCGGGTGTGATTATCTGGTTTTCAACCAAAACACGTAAGATATCACGAATCGAGAAATAGCGACCGTCCATTTGTCTGATGACAGGTAAAGACCTTGCAACCCTTTCGAAATCAATAAAATGACCTAGAAACACTTGTTTGTCAACCTCACCAGATTTGTACTTACTACTCAGATTCTTGGCAATCTCACTGAAATAATTGGGACTTACGGCCTGAAATACGTAATTGAGTGCGCAGCATATTGTGGAGAAGTTGAGTACGGCAAAAAAGATGATAAGCCATCCAGACAGGCAAAAACTTTCGTCAGCCATAAGTTTGACGATCGCAACTAAGAACAGGTCGTAAACAATGGTGGCTGCTGCCAGGACTGCTACGATCCTCATATTCTTGTAGAGTGCGGTCTTGGCAGTGTCTCCGATTTCTGTCAGGCTCTGATCTGCTCTTACCCGATTATCAATACTCTCTGCCATGAAAAACATGCCAGTAAAAATGATTCCCACTAAGGCTGCTATTGCCTGCGGTGCTGTTGTAAACAACCAATACATCGTGTTCTGGTCCATAGTTTTATTCATTATCGAATTTTTGGCAAAAATATGAAAAGAATCTGAATTATGCAAGGGTTTGACGTTTCTTTTCTGACAATAGCCGTTTCTAACGGATAATTACCGAATATCCTGGTAATCAGGCGATTAAAATAACATAGGACAAGATAGAACGAATAAAAGAAACGTTTTTATATGATCCTCCTCGCATACTAACTGCGCAAAATTACATTTTTACGTACCTCACGTTACCACTTCAATGTGTTGATACTGTAGGTAATAGTGATAGTTGAATTCTATTTCATAATGCTCCATATAAGTTAGCAAATGGTGAATAAGGAGTAGAATCTCAATGATTCTCTTTGCGGTTTTTAAATTCTTCGTTCTCATGTTTAAAAAATCTTTTAGTTTAAAGGTTATACTCAGATTCAAAGTTTTGGTTTGTTTTGAGATACTTTTTTAAAATAAATAGTTCGAAGAAATAAAAAACAAATAGAAATTCATTAGAAAGTGTGAAATTTTTGCGAAAAAATTTGGATATTCAGTTTTTTTTCGTACCTTTGCACTCAATTCAAAGCATCGCTCTACTTTCTTGTAGAGACTCGCCGCTTACGAGCGGCATTTTTTATATCCATACTAATCATGGCAAAAAGAGTAACATTCTACATTGACGGCTTTAATTTTTACTATGGTCTGAGAAGATCCAGAAAAGGGAATCCTCGCTGGGGAAGGTATTATTGGATTGATATGGTCAAATTCTGCGAGAGCTTCCTTGGTGATGATCAGCAATTGGAGAAAGTCGTCTATTTCACGGCTTCAGCTTTACGTGAAGACAAAAGTAGTCGTCAGAGCGCTTTTCTTAATGCTAATAGACTGATTAACGGCAATCGTTTTGAGATTGTGCGTGGCAAATACTTTACTAAGAATATCACCTGCCCTCTATGTAAGGGTACAATTCCGCGTCCAGAAGAAAAGAGGACTGATGTGAATATATCGGTCAGGATGATAGCCGATTGTGTGCTCGACAAAACCGACAATCTGGTGCTCATTAGTGCTGATAGTGATCTGGTGCCGCCATTGGAGTTTATCCAGCGGCATTATAAAACAAAGAAACTAAAAGTTTACTTTCCTCCATCGGATGATTGTCGTGATTTGACCGATAATCTCAAGCGCCATGGTGGTAAACCTTCTTTACTTGAAAAGAATGAAAGACGATTCGAGCTGGCCATCATGGATGATGAGGTAAGTAAGGGTGGTTTGAAATACTCTATCCCAGAAAAGTGGAAGAAGTTTCGCGAAGATTTTTAATTGATCTCCCTACTCTTGTTCAATTTATCCTATTTCTCAGCATTTCTTGCTGTTGATGCGGGAGCGGGTGGAGCGGAGGGTGCTCTCGCTGATGCCCATGATGCGGAGGATATCCTCTACTGCTAGTTGGGTGGACTGAGCATACCACAATCATGACGCACTAGAATACGCCAGAACGATTAGCCCGAACAGCAAAGAAGGGGGGAGAGGAAAAACAACTCTATGGATAGATAGCGGACGCAACAATTACTTTATCACGATTTGCTTTCTTTTCCCGTAAATATAGTAACATTGAGGACATCTCTTATCTTTCTCCCAAGTTGCATCATCTCCAACAAAACCAACAGCCTTACGGACAGCATCTTTTAACAGATTTATCTCAACCTCAGTACATGAGTCTGAATATCTTACTTCTTTTATTATTTTTCCCCAATCTATTGTTACATCTTTATGATTACCATATATTGTCTTTCCATTCTTCACATGTTTTTTCCCTTTTGCTGTTGTTGGGGTATTAGGAACTAACATAATTCTTGTTTCCTGTTCGTGCTCAAAAGCATCTCTTTTTAACAACATTAGATTTAAATATTCTGTCTTATCAAAATGAGTGAAGAATAATTCATACCAAGGGTTTATCTCAAGTTTCTTATTTTTCCTAATTTCTTTTAGGTGCATTCTATCTACATCTCCCTCCCATACATACGAAACCAATCCTTCATATATTGAGTAGTCTTTTAAAAATGAAATAAGTTCTTTCCTTAATTCTGATTTGCTTAAGGTAAACTCAACGCATCTAGCACCTAACCCTACTTTTCCATAAGTATATATTTTCCATGCGGCTTCATTATTCTTCTTTCCTGTTAGACAAGTAGAATATATTAGGGGACATACATCTGTTTCCTTTCTACCAGCAAGTATTGTGTTATAATTAGCATTATAAAACCGACTCTCATAATTATCTTGCCATAACGAAGGCTCTGCAAAACGGAGAGACTTAGTTTCAAGGCAAATCAATGCGGTTTCTAAATCCATATATTTATAGTAATTGCTACCAACGAGGGATCCAATTTTGAAATAGGACACATTATTTTTGTCAAGAATAGAATCGAATTTATTCCTTACATCTTTAAAGATTTCTATGTTCTTTAACTTAAATTCCTCGTTTTTTTCCGTAGACCGTATTTTGGGTCCATTTTTCGTTATTACTGTCATAAGATTTAATTTTATAATATACCACTTGTAAATTCAGCTGTAGTTAACTCTTACAGTATTTGTAATGCTTTAAACAATCCTCTATGCACAACAATGTTTTCGTTGAAATTGAACCGTGCTTCTGGATTAATGTATCTAAAGAAGGAGATAGTCCTTTTCTTCGGCCTGTTACCTATAACGCTAAAGTTAAACAGTAGCTGAAGCACATAATCAACATTACCGTTTTGCACAGTTCCTTTTTTGTAGTATTGTTTATACGTGTCTTTAAATTCTTTAATTGTAAAATTCCATTTTCTTATTTGGGAAATGATAGAGAAAATGACCTGAATATCAGGTAATTGTGCATGTATCTCGTCTACAATCTCTTCTTTTAGATAATTTGAAAATCCTTTGTCCACACGTTTTACGGTCAGTGCTGTTATTTTTAATTCACCATTTTCCAAGGTGTTTTCTGCACAGACCTGTAAGTATTTTATATAATCTCTTGGCCTCAGTTGAGTACTCAATGTAATATAATGAAATAAATCGATTTTCTTTTTAGCACTTCCTCCTAAATTGATAGTTTGACCAGTAAAAATCGTATTCCATGCTTTGTCAAATGGAAGGATTTCACCATTAATATCAATGGCTTTTGATATTCGGTATGCCAACATTGATTTTAATTTTTGTTCATCCCATTCCAAAGAGATTTTAAAATCACCCCATTTATTCTTGTCAGTATCTTTTATAAGAAGATAAATATCATCTCTTAAAAAGACTACAGGGCATATGATGTGCTTTTTATCCTTGAATATTGATTTGATATCTTGTACTGCTTTGAATAAACTTGTAATTAAATAGACGTATTGAGAACGTTCTTCTGAAGTTTCAAAATCACGATAATCCTCATCTAGTTCATCAAAAATGACATAGTAATTGGAGTCATCAATGTAACTCTCTATAATATCTTCAAGAATGTTCGTTTTTTCAATCCAAGATAGACTCTCAAATTTTGAAATCTTATCTATTTTTATGTTTCCCCCAGACCCTAATATTTGAGCTCCAAATTCTTTTGTTGTCCAGTTATCAATAAGACGAGACAATGATTTTATTGTTGTAGGAGGATATAGTTTTTCTAACAACTCCCTTAATTCACTATCAATGCTTTGGTTTTTTACCATTAATCTGCATATGCATGAATAGATAATATACTTCCAGATGGTGATATATTGATTTGGTTTAGTGTATTTCCCGTTTTGTAATGCATAAAGTTCATTAAAAGGGAAATTCTTGAAAGACAATTGTTCTGTAAAAATGCGATATCCAGATTCTCCACTATTCTTGCACAGATTCAAAATGTACTGGCTAATAGCAGATTTCCCGCTTCCCTTTCTACCAATGACGTAGAATTTTTCTCCACTTAATACTTTCTCAGCCTCTTTGACATGGAAGAAATAGCGTAAATTGTCTTCCTGTTTTGCTTCTAATTTCCATTTTTCTGAGATTTCTGATAGTACACTCATAAGATCTATATGTTTTTTTAAATTGTGAATTATTATCTGTTTATCTTATTTATAATTCTGAATATCGTTGCAAATATATGAAAAAAACCGTGACATCCAAACCTGGAACGTTTCTTTTTTGTTGGTAGATGTTTCATACACTTTGCCCCCTAACTATCTGGATTCCAGACAATCAGAGGGAAAGATGACAAAAATACGGTCAATAAAGAAACGCTTTCAGACCATTTTTCGGGCATACCAACCACGTTGGCCGTTGATTTTGCCATGTGGGAAATGACAACTCTTGAGGGCCATTGTCAGTGTCTTGATGCTCGGCAAATCGGTGGTACGAACATGTTGCCTGAGTTCATCAAGGATGTCAATAGCCCGCATGAAGTTCTCCTTCCGGCGCTCTGCAGGTGCAAAATACGCCAAGAGTATTGTCTCGGGTGTTGACTGGCAGCGGTAATCCTGGTTATGGCGCTCGATCTCGGCTTCTTCTGCTTTCGTGAAATACCAAGTGGCTCCGTTCTTCAACTCTGTCACAGCTTGTGCATAAAGTTGACTGTACGGAATGGGCGATTCGGTGTCGATGATACCAGTGACTTCGCAACAGAGGTAGCGGCGGTTACCCGTCGGATCATTCAGCGGTTCCCGATCATTCGTCGTAGCGATGAATGAGGCCATTCGAGGTCGCATCACGTATTGGTCACTGCGCATCCTTCGTGTCTGTATGTCTTTCTCCGTCACCACACGTTTGATCTTGGCCTGCTCACGGTCGGTCTTGGCATTATACTCATCGATGTTTACCAGCAACATGCGGCTGAGCATCCGTTCCACCTGTTCGGCATTGTCGAGTTTGATATCATCTACATAGTATTCACGTAGTTCTGGCGGCAAGAGTAGTCGGCAGAAAGTGGACTTATGGGTACCCTGTCCACCGATGAGCATCGGTATCACGCCGTTTCCAAAGTCACGCGAGAGGTTCAGCCATTGGGCCACCATACCAAGGAACCATCGATGGAAGAAGTCGGGCCAACGAACGAAGTTAGTCGGTACACGTTGAGCATAAGACCTGATAAAATCCACGGTTTCATCGGTGTTTTTGCACCTTTGGAGGAAATCGATGACAGGATTGTATTCAGGTACAAATGCACTGTGAACATACAACTCAATGTCAATGGACCAGGCCACGCCGACCTGTTCCATCTGCTCAATGGCAATCCTCTTCAGTTCTCGGTCGGTCAATTGATTCCAAGGGTTGGAATTATCGTTATGCCCATCGGAATGAAGATTCTGCCCATTGGAATTCTGTTCGCAAGGCTTCTTGCGGAATTCTTCTATCTGTTTCAAGGTATTGAAACGGAGCTCGTAGTTATGCTCAAAGAACATGCGCACTCCCTTAGCAATCTGCTTCTTCTCGGATACGCCAGATAGATGTCCGCTTTTGATGGGATGAGAATAAATGGCAACTGTCAGCCTTTGCCACCATCTTATGATTCGTCTTATAGTATTCATATCTTACTTTCATGTGACCCTTCCGGCCCTTCTGCCCATTGATTGAGGGCGGAAGGGTCATGAGGGTTGGTTCTTTTTAAAGTTTAACAACTATCCGCGCCATCTGTTTCAACACCCACTTGCGACGGCCTTTCTTCGTGTGAAGCAGGTAGTGGCAATGACGGCAGATCTTTCTCCGGGTTCCAGTAGGGTAGAGTTCGAACTGCTCTTCAGGCAACTCTTTTCCACAGTTTCTGCAAATCATCGTCTGTCGCTTTGATAGTTCATGATGGCTTGATGACGATTCTCTTTGGGATTGAGGCAGACGGAGCAGTGGATCCACATGGCTCCACTACGGTTGTATTCAAACAACAATTGGTCGAAGTCAATGTTCTTCTTGATAAACATAAAGTACTCCTTACCCACAGCCAACGATGGAATATGGATATCCATCGCTTCGCCAGAGAGGTGCTTGGAGTTGCCGACACCATGAACACCTTCGTTGACTGCAGGGCAACGGAAGGCGCTGTTGACGCGGATCGGCCCAAACATCTCCCTAAGCGGTTCCATTTTCCAAGCCAGGTTGATGAGGCTAGCCAACTGCAGTTCGTCGGGAGTGTTCTCGATGCCATGACGCTCTGCCCAATCAGAACGGGTCATCTCTTCATAACTGAAATGAGGACTTAACATAAAATTCTTTCTTGCCATAATCTTACTTACATTTAGATTTTTAACCTTTTCAACGCGTTGATGGTGCAAAATTATCCCATTTCATCGATACTCACAATAGAAGTCCGACAGAGATTTGACCTCGTTTTGACACTTTTTACTGTCAGCGTATGCGAAGACCACTGATTACGGCACTACGTTTGCCATTTGGACTCATATTTGTGTGGAGGTTGATTCTGTCGATGTAGTAATTACGTCTTGCGGCTATACAGTAGATGCCGATATCACGGAGAATAGCATAGATACGTCCTGGTTCGAACATCTCCAAGTCGAACACCAGCCTGTCAGCACTCTGGCAGGCATCATCCTTCAGATAAAAATCAAGACGGTCGGTATATTTTATAAGTAGTGGACGTCTTTCTGGCTCTGTCATCCGCTCAAAAAAAGCGAATGACAGTGGCAAGGAAGGCTTTTCGTCATCCATAGATAGTTTTTAGTCTGGCTCTGTGTTTCATAAAAAGAGGCAGACCCGTCGGTCTGCCTCTGATTTCCCCATCTAATAGATAAGGGAGTGGATTTGCTTAATCATCCTCTACAGTAATAATATACTGTGTGATGGATCCGCTGGATGTCTCCAGTGTCAGCAGATACTCGCCTACTGCATAGCTCGCGAAGCTGTAGGTCTCTGTCCCACCGTTGCTTCCAGCGAAGCAGTCATAGTCAATTACTGTACCATTCTGTGAGATGGTCATTTCCACGTTACCGACATTCCCGATGAAATACATGGTGAGCAAACCAGTTGTCTCGTTGAGGGAAATGGTTACATACGAGGCATTTGAAGTTCTGGTGGGGATTTGATTACTTGGATCGTTGTTTTTACTTTTGTAGGAGTTCGCACTCACAAATGTTGGGCACATAATAAGTCCCGTCAATAGTAATAAAAAAAGTTTTCTCATTATATATTTATTTGTTTAACATCGCTGCAAAAGTAATAGTATTATTAAAAAGGGCAAAAGAATTATACTAAAAAATGAATATTCTCTGTTTCTTATGAAAATGAGGCTAAACCACTGAAAAACAGACAGATAAAAATATAAGTAACAAATATATCCAGAAAATAGAAACGCCTTATTAAAAATAAAAGAATAAAATGAACCGTTTATCAAATCTTAGATTATGTAAAAGAAACATTTATTTTTCGTTTTTTCAATATCTTTTTATATCTTTGCAATCAAAAAAATATTATATGAAACGTTTATTATTTGTAATTGGAGGAGTACTATTGATGATAGGTTGCGAGACGTGTGATATTAGTACGAAATTGACGAAAGTCGATTCCTTAGTGATTAAAGAAGAATACGATTCTGCCTATCAAATAGTATTATCCATAGATGAGACTAAAATTATAAACCAAAAGGATTTGGCACATTACAATCTATTGAAGGTTCAAACAAGCTATCTAGTTAATAAACCGGTGGTTTCCGCAGATAGTTTGCTTGATAAAGTTATTGACTATTATAAAAAGTACCATATTTCAGATAAGTTGGCCGATGCCCATTATTATAAAGCCATAGGTCTGTATCTACATAATGATATCCCCCAGTCAATTATTCATTACAAAAGGGCCGAAAAACTTGCAAATCAATCGGGAAATTTGTACCAACAACATAAAGTTGCAGAAGGAATTTGCTTTGTTAATAGACAATGCGCGAATTATCACCTTGAGCTTGACTATGCAAAGAAAGCATTGGAATTGGCAAACAAATTGAAAGATAAAAAACGTATTGTATATGCATATTATGAATTGAATCTTGCTTATCATAATTTAGGTCTTGAAGATAGTTCTAAAATCATTCTGAGTAAAATTTCACCACTTATTTTGCATGTCAATAAGAATGTCTTGCCTCATTTACTTTCAAATTTAGGGTATATGCTATTAGACTATAATACAACAGAAGCAAAAAGATATTTTATACAGGCATTATCTTATAAAGAAATGACAGGAGCGTATGAGCACTTAGCAGAAATTGTATATGATGAGGGTAAAACAGAAGAAGCATATCAATATTGGAAGAAAGCTCTTGCTGTGCCAGATCAGTCACCTAAAGATATTATTATTCGTAATCTAATCGAGTATAATTTAGAGCGTGGCAAAACGGATAGCATTTCCGATATGGTGGCGCAAATCTTTGAAATTTGCGATAGTATCGATGCCAAATTGAAGGATGATACTATCAAGGATATGCAGACACGTTTTGATCATGAGATTGCTTTGAAGGAAAAGGATCGTGTATTTGTTCGTGGCATCCTAATCATGACGATTGTTATATTTGTCTTGATTGGTGGTTTTTCGGTCATTTACTTCAGACGCCGACATCTGGCCAAGCTCCAGATGCTTGACTATCAGATGCAGATTAACGATAACCTCCGCCAAATAGAAATCCTGAAGGCTTCAGGCACAGATACAAAGCAGGAAGTAGATAGACTGAATAAACTGATAGAAGACATTATGCAGAATAAAGTTCCTAAACTTGACAGGGGGCGCATGCTCTATGATGATATCATAAATGGCAATATAACAATGATAGATTGGAATAGGGAACACGAGCAGATGTTTCTGGACTATTATACCGCCACCCATTATGACACTGTACAAAAGATGAAGAATGTAAAGCGCGTAGAAAAGTTGACACCTCACAAGCTCTTTTATCTCATCCTGGTGAAATTGGGCAAGACCGATGAGCAGATCCAACAAATGATGTCAGTCTCTGACAGCACCCTCCGCGGCCTCAAACATAGAACCAAACCGCTGTAACATCAATTGTTCGCACTTTTTCATCTCAAGCCGTTGGAATAACGCATAAAAATGGCACCCATTAAGTAGGGATGACACGGATAATTCCGATTCGATAAAAAGTGCCGCCCAAGTCTGGAGGGCGACATTTCCTTTCTACGTTTTGCGATTTTGTGTCAGATATAGGGCAGTTATTCATAATTATCACTTTCATCTTCAACTTTCTCAAAATATCTGGTAGGATCATTAGGATACAAATATCCCATATCCGGCTGTAGAATCATATCTGTGCCTTTAATCTTTATAAGGAACTTGTTTCCACCAGGTATGATGTCGGTATAGAGATGTCCGCTTAAGGAGCTGTCATTTGGATAAAAAAGCCAGTCTGAGTCCAAGGTAAAAGTAGATTCATTGAAATCTGGTTTATTATAAAGGTTGCTCTTTATCTTGCCGTTAGCAGGAATCACTAAGAAGTCTGTAGATTGATAATTTTCATGCCGATGTTTTTTAGGGACATGTTTCCATGTCCCGATTAAAGCCTTAGCAGCCAACTCCTTAGCTGTCTTTGTCTCTTTCTCTACAGGATTATCCACATATACCAATCCATCACATGACGTTAATATAAACCATGTGAACATTAAAATACATAATAATAGCGCTTTCATAAATACTTATTTGACCACGACTTTCTCACTTAGAACCTCATCACCAATGGTTACACGAACAATATATACGCCAGGCCTCCATCCTGTAGTATTTATAACAAATGAGTTACCTTTTGCATCATGTGAAAAAACAACTTCACCTGTCGTGGCATTAAATACCTCCAATTTCCATTCCAACTCAGATTTAGGATTATTATTATCTATTTCTTCAGTAGTATTATCTTCAGTTTCTGAGATTATCGATATTTCTAATTGTCCGTCAGAAATACCAATAGACAATTGGTGAGTATCGGTAGTAATAATAATAGGCAAATAATGGGTAGTACCATTGCTATGGGCCATTTGGATAATAAGAGTCCCTGAAGTTGGGACACTAACCATAAGTGTCCCTGCACTGCCATTATGTAGCCACGTTGAAGGTGAAAAACTGCCACTATATGAAACTGTTGTTTCTTTAAGACATGGGGAGGTTATAGTTACAGTAATATTTGGAAGGACGTATAAAGGATTTGGCAAATTAATATTCTTTGTTGTCTGACCATTATAATATGTACCAGTAAAAACACCTGTTTTGGTTGCATAGATATTATTTTTCCAGACAGTTCCTGCAATTGATGGCTCAAGGCTCCCATTGACATAGGTGTTATGCCATATAACTGCGGCAAGATTTGAATCCTCCATATCATAACAAGATGCAGGAGTTATTGTACATTGATTAGTTAATGGAGTATTATGTTGTAGTTGTTTATTATTGTAGTAGCTATCAGAAAGCCACCACTGAACACTAGTGCCTTGCGGTAGATTTTCCACATAATAGGTAGCAGACAGTCCGACATTATTAGGTCCATTAATGGATAGAACTTCGCTTGCATGCAGAACTCCAACATCGAACCATGCATTACGAATCTGCTGTATTATATCATTACTATATCCTAATTCCCTGGCCGCTTCACATGTGCTTTCACTGAAATAATAAAAATTGCAATTTTGTGGCATTAATGGATACGTATGATAGCATATATCAATAGCATTATCTAAACCAATTCCAAATACAGGTATTGACATATCAGACTCGTTACTGCCAGTCCCTCCATTTACTAGTAAGTAGAACCAATAGCCAAGTACTGTACAATTTGTATGAACACCGCCACGATCACCATCATTTAAGTTACTTGTATTCTCCCAGTTTTCTCCGTGATAATACTTACAATCAGGATTACTTAAATCTCTTATGCAGCATATTTTTTCTCCTATCTTCCATATACTGTCTCCCTTTTCTGGTTTCACCCATTTCTCAGCGCATACGGCAAAAATATCACTTAAACCTTCGTGGATTGCACCACTCTCACCATAGTTTAACAATCCACAAGACATTTGAGTAACTCCATGGGTAATTTCATGGGCGACAACATCAAGAGTTACTGAGGGTGGATAGTAGCCACAAGTTTCATCATAAGAAAGTGCTCCATAGTGTATAGTATGATCTGCAGGATGCCATTCTGCATTTTGAATAGTATCTACATTGACGTATGAAATTATTTTGCCTCCAATGCTGTCATAGCTATTTCTTCCAAATTTGCTCAGAAAGAAATCGTAAACTTTTTCCGATCCCCAATGCACATCAAAAGCATATCGGTCACTATATGACATATTACTCCAAGTATTATCAGTAGAGCTATAATCCTGTGAATTATTCCCTGATGAATATTTATATGTTTCAATACCATTTCCCCTAGTATAGTCTCTTAATTTATAATAATTTGAACTATAATACGTTTGTATTGTTTTCCAGTCTGAAAAATGTGTCTCAACATAGGAAGAAGCATCGCATACTGTATTGTATTTGTGAATTATTTGTCCATTTTCTGCATCTACATACACACAATAGTCTTTTCTTGGGGATAGTGTAGATATGTCAAATTTGTAGGCAAGGTATGATTTATCATCTTTCACATATACTATTAAATGCCCCTTAGGGTAATTAGTTGCTGTTGAATCACCCTTAATTTCTTTAATTCTTCTTTCATTGTTATCATCTTCCCAGGCATATTTTTTTGCATTGATTTGCCTTAAAGAAGATGTTAGTGCTTCTTTTTCACTGAGTCTTGGATTTGTGTTTAGTTGTTCAATAGTCCAAAAACACCCACTAGCTTTATATATTTTACCATTTTTTCCATAATGCAAAATATATTTAGAACCGTCTACTTCAATCCCTCTATAGAATTCCTTGAATATTTCATGAAAGCCACCAACTTTGTCATTGTACGTTTGTGCCAAAACAGCCGTTGTTTCCTTATTCAATTGTAAAAGTTGCTCCAAATAGCTTTTACCATCAACCTTTTCCTTGACATCAGAGTTACCTTTCTGCTCAATGTCAATAAAGGAAGGAATCTTCTTGTCGAAGATGTACTTTGTTCTTACAATCTCGTCTTTTGTCTGAGCATTGGCGAATAAAACTGAGACAAATAATGTCATTAGCATGGTTGTGATAAACTTTTTCGTGTTCATAATCATACATATTTTAAAAATAACTCTGCAAATATAAGTCTTTTATCTTTTACTTCCAAGTCTTTTTGTAATTGATTTGCGAGAGCGTGTTTCTCGGTTATTAGTTTATTTCTGACTGATAATCAGGCGAATAGATACGGTTTATCTCGTTAGTTCTTTAAAATAGAAACGAAATTGTCAGTCAAAAGGAGATGCCAGCTAAATTTATCTCAGAAAATTTAGGTTTATCCCGACAAAAGGACATTCCGCCAAACTTAAGGATACTATACTCTCAATCGGCGAGAAGAGTTCTACCATTCAGGTTATCAAGCTGAGCACTCAAGCTACCAGCACCTCCACGAAGAGTGAACTGGCAGAGAAAGGGGATCTTCTCTTTCGCGCGCGTGCGTACATCATCTATATATAATGGCTTGTAGGGATATTCATTGATGCATATTGAAATATCCAAGAAATAATGTTGACTACGATGCCGTTCTTGATGCCCGTATTCAGCACGTCAATCATACCATCTTCACGCATCGCATAGGTAGCCTTCGTCTGCTCCATACCCCTCGAAACTGTGATCGAAACGAGCTATCTCATATCAACTGCCCAGATAGCGCTCCAAATTAATCTTATCGATAGGCGTATTATCCACTGTCAGCGTGCCGTTACAACCGATCAGCAGGGCAACCAACACAAGAAACATTACCTTTTTCATCATATCTCCGATTTACTTTATTTCTTTACGAACCATTGGAAAATAATGTTTTCCCCATGTTTTTTCATAAACTCCAACCATTGCTGAACCAAAGTACTGCCGATGAAGAACCCAAATAGTGTGTTTATTGATAGCATCTATACACATTCGAGTTATCATTTGTCGCTCTAGTACACTTAAGCCTACACCATAATATTCTATCATTGGCAACCAATCATAAAGAGAACGGCAACGGTCGAAAGTTAAGATATCAAGACACATGGAGCGCTTTTTCGCCTTATAGCAATAGCGTCTCATATTCCTTGAATTCTGATGGTAAGGATATCCTAATTGATTAATCATCATCTCCAGCCAAAGATGCTGCATAGGTACATCACAAAACAAGCCTCCACCTTTATCTATCAAACTATCCATAATCCTGTCAATCTCTATTTGTAATGGAATTGACAAAACTTCACGCAAATTATCATAAGTACTATTCATGTACATATCTTTAATGCGTATCGCATCTCCCCGATTCACAACCATACCCATCTCTGGAGTATTTAAGAATTGTTTCCATCGTGATGCATTTACTATATTAGTAAATGTTCCCCAAGCACATAATGACGGATCAAAAATAACGTATGTGTTGTTCAAATAATCCTGAGCCCTATTCCTCAGATCTTTTTCACTTAAGTTAAATACTCTTTCTTTCAGCATCTTATTGTTTAGGACTGAGATGATGGGCTTCAACATTGCTGCATAACTATTTACGAAATGAGTCTGAAACGCTCCATAAGCATCTTCAAAATGCTCTGAGATTTGTTTCTTTAAATCGTCAGATGTATAGAAACCATACGAAAGACAGGTCTCTACTATTTTATATTCTTTTTCTTCGTCTTCACATTCATCTTCTCCATAAAGAGCACTTCGTTCAAAACACTCTTGGACATAAAAATATCGAGCAAGAAAATCTATGTTCTCATCCGTTTTATCAGGATAAGTAGTATTCACTATCAGAACACTTTGTTCCGATAGTGAATTATTTTCGAATATTTTACATACCGTTTTGAATTCTGTTAATAACGAACCTGTAAAATCCAAATAGATAATATCAAAAGTTGTACTAAAAGTATCAGTAAAACTTTCAATATTGCCTCTAAAGATTTTCAATTGTGGATAGGTGGTTTGTAAAGAGTCAACGGCTACTTTGAAAATGCTTTTATCATATTCAAAGGCATACATGTTTTCTATTCGGACTCCCAACTCAATCAAATGCTGAACATCATTCTCTGGCTCTGGGCCACAAAAGAAAGCAACTTTCAGTTCTTCTGGCCGTTTTATTCGATAAGTAATATCAGAAAAAGATTGCCAATCTAAAAAATATTGAAAATCATAGCGAATGTTATTATGCATTGCAGGGCGAAGACAATCATCATAGCAGTAATGCCATAAATTGCGCATATAATCTGGGGCTAACACTCTGTTGGCAACCCTATTGTAGGTCAAACTACTTACGGCATGTTCCCATATTAGTTTACGACTCTTCTCCTTTATTTCCTGTTTATATGTATCCATTCTACGATTATACTTCGTTTTCTTTAATACATCTTCTCATGTTCGCTTTCGAACAAATTCTTAACTTGAAATCAAGAACGTGTTAAGAAATCGCGAATTCTTTAACACGTTCTTGGTATTATGTAAGAAAAATATCAAATTCTTAACATGAACAGATTCAATACTATTACATCCTACACTTCATATCTAACGCATAGAAGTTGTGTTATCAAAAACCAATTTTACGCCATCAGAGTCCTTTAGAAACTTTGCTGAAATCTTCTTTCGTAATGCATCATTCCTAGGCACACTTCTATTAAACACAGCAAAAGCCTTAACTTTTACTACATTTGTTAACGAAACCCCAACAGAATTACATTTGCATGAAATATCTTTCAACGTAAGAAGTATTTGATTGCTCGCTTTTTGATAATTATCTTGTATTGCTGCGTAACTATTGTTTTCTGCATTGGATTTGAACTCAATAAAATTCATATCCATATCTGTCAACAAAGCACAATCGCATTTACTATTCTTTTTGTACAAAACTCCATCAATATGCCATAAGAAGACATCTTTATGATCTTGATTTTGCACTATAAATATTTTATCACGTCCTATACCTTTTGTGTTTTGAATATAAACGGAGTGACCTACGTCTCCATCATCATAAACAAATAGGTTACCACGATTATCACACTCAAACAACTCGTTCAATAGGTCTTTATCATCCACTATATTCTGAAGCTTCTGCTCACCGCAAAAAGCATCCTTTAATTTTAACTGCAAGATTGCCTTGAAATCCATATTAAACTATGACTTTCTTTTCATATGGATAAACGTATCTTCAAGTTGGTCAAACTCATTGGTCATCATTGCTGAGATACCGTCCAATGTGTTATAATCAATCATTCCTGTCTCTTCGTCTATCAATGACTTACAATAAACACCATCACCATTAATACATTCTCCTAATGAATAGACAGAACATTCGCCAGGCTTTAGTTGATAAGATTCTGGCAGAACCTTAGATACCGATTCACGAATATTATCTCCGTATTCTTCTACCAAAGTCCCTGCATACAAATAGTTATTCATTGCCGATAATAGATAGGGGCTATGAGTCGTAATAGTCAAAGTTCGATTGTCACTTTTTACTATTGACAGAATATACCTCAATAGTTCAACCTGCTTTTCTGGAAACAAATTACATTCAGGTTCTTCAATGACAAAAGAGGAATATTCCCGGTTGTTAACGGCATATTGTAAAACTAACAATAAAGGTAGAGCAGATTGTATACCTGAAGAAGCCGATGTTAACGGGAATTTCTTTTTATTTTCTTTGACGACAAAGTAATCTTCTGAACTTTCATGAGAATATGAAATATCTAATAGAGGTATATCATATTGTGGGTATGTACCCTTTGCATTCCCCAAATCTATCATAAACTTCAAAAGATTCAATGGAACTGTTGATTTTGCAAGTATAATTGCAGGCATCAGTTTATCAATTACAGAATATATGATACGTTCTGCTGGAATATATAAAGAGTTATTCATTAACTCCATTAAATGAGAATTATTCCCTTCTTCAGAACTTTCACTATCCTTCTTCATTGCATCTAACCATAATTCATCATGATATATAGGCTTTAACCTTATAAGCTCAGCCATTATACTTTTCTTATTTGTTACCTTTTTCCCATTCTTTTGCATTGAAGAAGAAAGCCTGCCTGGTCGTATTTCTAAATGAAGAATAATACCTTTCTCCTCCATATTATAGATTATCTTATACCTATCATCTTTATAGATATGCAAATTATAAGCCTTCAATTGGTCTTCCCAAGATAACTGTCCTCCTATAATTAACCTACATAAACTAATATAATCTGTTAATATCGTTATTAGTTTCGCCAATATACTCTTACCTATTGATTGCTCGCCAATAAATAAGTTCACATCACGTAATTCCAATTCTGCCTTCTTGACTGGTCCAAATTGTTCAACAGATAAATTCTTCATATAACCTTTAGTATTTTGCTTGCAAAATTAAGCATTTTCTTTCAAACTACAAAACCAAATAAAAAAAAGTATCTCATTAATTTTGGTAATGTTTGGAACTTTGAGAGAGCCTGTGTATCTTTGCCATCGATAATGCCAAATAAATGGAGATAATAGTAACGATAATAAGTTATAAGATTATGGATAACAACAGAATTAAATAATACGACATCAAGATGTGTCATTGCGCACAAAAATGGATGCTGCAGAAAGAAGGAAGTCATGGTTTTGTAGTAGTCGATGATTGCAACGCCACACTCTGCACCTTTAGGTCAGAGAAGCATTTGTTGTTGTCGTTCAACCACCCCGAAGTAGTGCCGTCGGCCTAGATTTCGTTAACATGAACGAAAAAACTGTAGAATTATAGGCTCATCAATAATTCCATAACATTGGCTCTATTATTTTGCCAGGTACGTCTAATTCCTCTCGCTCCTTTTTCCAGCAACAAACGGTTTCCAAGAGCAGATTCTGGATATTCAGAATACTCAGGTACAAAAAGTGGTTTGCTATCGATCAAAGTACGGAGTCCTGCGACAATACTACCTCCAGTGAGTCCAGCCTCTACAACAACCATCGAATCACTAAGTCCGATAATAGTGTTATTGCGGTTCATAGCCCGATCCACTGACCATTTGTCTTTGGGAAGATATTCACTAATGACAAGCAGCCGAGTCCAGTCCCAGACATCTTTCATTTCCTGTCTTACATAAAAGGAACTGATACCATGAGGAAGAACAACTATTGTACTATCAACATCAACTCCCAATCAAGTCTTACCTCTTATATTAATTTCTTTTTTAACAATTTATCTTTCTTACTCAGAAGCGCAACAAGAAAGAGGACTTTAATAAAGTCCTCTTTCAATATATAGTTTTTACGAATAATCAAAGACGGGACTCGAACCCGTACATCCTTATTAGGATACCAGATTCCAAATCTGGCGTGTCTACCAATTCCACCACTTTGGGATGTTGGTGCAAATATACATATTTTATTTGTAATATCCAAATTATTTTTTGTTTTTTTGCAATAAATATAAATATTTTGCTATTTGTGTCACTGATTTCATCTCTAAGCGATGTTTACCCTATTCTGAGAGAAGCCATATTATGTCTAATTCGCAAAGAAAAAATAAATGTGATTCGGAAAGAATGCCCAATAGATGTCTTTTTTACAATTTCGAAGAATTCGTATTTTATCTTTGTCTACTTTTAATTCTTGTTTTCCCTCTTGTAATTTACCTCACACCACCGCCGAAGCCGCCGCCGGAGAAGCCGCCGCCACCGCCTCCCCAGGAGGAGTGACCGCCACGACCAGAGGCACGGGCCTCACGGGCTGCCTTGTTGGCTACGGCTCGCGAAGTGCCTGAGTGGAGGGTAGAGTAGATGATGGGCAGCGTATGGTCGTTGGCCATCTGGGCGGCTACCTGGTCCATATTGAAGTATTCGGGGTTGATCTTCTTCATGTCCTTGATCACCTGATCGGCGATGCCGAAGAGGGTGGCATAGATCATATAGTCCTTCCACAGCGACACCTCGTTCACGTGGCGCTCGTCGAGCAACGAGAACTCCTTGAGAAACTTCTTCAGTCCGAACACCTGGCGCACGTCGTCAAGACGCTCCTTATAGTTGGAGATGCTAGTCTTGGTGTGGAGCGTGTTGATGAACGAGTCGGTGATGCTCTCGTTCTTGCTGCTCCTCATAAACGACCTCAGTTCTTTGGGTTCGAGTATGGTATCGTCGCCAGCAGCCGTCTTGAACATGCTGTGGATCTTGCGCAGCAGCAGGGGCAGGTCGCCTTGGTTCTTCAATTCGTGGATCACGAAATTCTGCTCCGTCTTGCCTTTGCTGTTCAGCCTCTGTTCGATGCTGATGGCACCCATATTGATGAGTTTCAGGATACAAGCCGAGAGCAGGTTGTTATAGTCGGTGTTGAAATACTTATAGGCGTTGATCATGTCGTTGGCCTGCTGCAGATTGCCATCCAAGGGGATATCGCGATACCAGAGCAGATCCTTGTTGACCTTCTTGCGTGCGCGCCAAACATATATAAGATACCAGAATATTCCTACAATAGGCACCACGAAGATGCCCACAATCATAGCCAGGAGGATCAGTGTGTCCTCCCAAGTCCACTCCTCCTCGTCACTGATATAGTCGCTGCCTTCGAAAGCCAGCTCCTTTTTATGCTCGAAGGTGTCGTCTTCCTGAATCGTCGGCTCAAACATACCTTTGTCGAAGCGTACCATCATATAGAGGGCGCCACGATAGTCGAAGGGCTCTGTATTGTGGACGATGATCTTTCCGTCCTCGAAGCTCAGCTCGCCTCCGAAACGGAATCCCCAGATACCGCAGTTCTCCTCGGAAAACAGCGTCGAGTCTTCTGCTTCAATGCTGAGACGGGCTTTGTCGG
>JAEEGH010004218.1_pt1 | contig 37028 bp, 31 predicted proteins | sample 9134181 | NCBI WGS metagenome assembly JAEEGH01 (sample SAMN16246544, study PRJNA631951) | gut metagenome | biome: gut microbiome; feature: rumen; material: DP-attached | host: Bos | place: Iran: Karaj | collected 2018-10
ATGCCGAAGGGTGCGAGGGAGATGACGACCCGCGTGACCTTCATCGTCAGTTCATAGCCGGCCCGCATAAAGTCGGTGAGCATCCCGCGGGACTTTTCGGTCAGCGTGGGGATCGCGATGCCGAGGACCAGGGCCAGGAAGATGACCGGGATCGTGTTGTTGTGGGCGAAGGCGAAGAAGATGTTCGACGGGATGAAGCCGGAGACGATGTCCTGGACCGTCGTCGAGGTGACCAGGTCCGGAACCTCCCCGGGGGCGACCGTGATGCCCCGGCCCGGCTGGATCAGGCGGACCAGCAGGAGTCCGGTCACGATCGCGAGCAGCATCGTCACGACATACCAGAAGATGGTCTTGGTGCCGATGCGCTTGAGTCCGCCGGTGCCGCCGGCCCGGATGTCCACGACGCTGAGCGACACCGAGAACAGGATGATCGGCACGATCAGCATACAGAGGGCGTTCATGAACAGGGTTCCGATCCAGGAATAGTAGCGGGTGGTCTGCGGCAGGAAGGTCCCGGCGAGGATGCCGAGCACCAGCGCGACGAGGATCTGCAGGTAGAGGGGGAATCTCTTCTTCATGTACACGTTTTGAATTCGGGTTCGAAGTTATGCATATGTGCGCGCATAAAAGGGGAAAATAATCTTTTTATTTTGTAAATTTGTCCGATTTAGCATTTTCGTCCACATATGGTCCAGTCACTGCAGATCGTCATACTCCTTCTGTCCGTCACGCTGCTGGCGGTGATCGTCGTCTTCCTGGCGCGGCGCAACCGCTTCTGGAAGATGGTCCGCAGGTCGATGCGTGCCAAGATCGGCCTGATCTACGATATGCGGGCGCAGTATGCGGAGCTCTCGGACCACGCCAGGGAGAGCATTCCCCGTATGACCCGGATAGGGGACACGCTGGAAGCCCTCGCCGCCCGCAAGGACCTTCCCCCGGAGTGTCGGGTGCAGGTGGACCGGGCGCTCCTGGAGATGAAGGAACTGGACAGGACCCTGCCCCGGATCCGCGCCACGCTGCAGATTCCCGAGGAGGAGCTGGCGACGGAGACGCGGGACTCCGCCGCGCAGGAAGACAGGGAGTTCACCGACCGGCTGTATGCCATCTTCTCGGAGCGGATGGCCGACGAGAAATTCAACGTCGGCGTCCTGGCCACGCAGATGGGGATGTCGCGTTCCCAATTGTTCAAGCGCGTGCGCGAAGTGACGGGCGAGAGCCCGAAACAGCTCCTCAACAAAATCCGGCTCCAGTCCGCCGAGCGTATGCTCGAGGAAGGGAATATGACGGTCTCCGAGGTCGCCGACGCGACCGGCTGGAACTCCGTTTCCTATTTCTCGAAATCCTTCAAGCGCCGCTTCGGCCGGAATCCTAAGAAGAATAAAGAATAAAAGGTTAGATTATGGAGATGCTGCTTTCTTTCCTGGGAGGGTTGGTGCTTACCGCATTGATCGCTTTTCTCATTGCGAGAAGCGTCGTCAAATCCCGTGTCGCCCTGACCGAGAAATCGGTGAGGGCGGAGGCGGAGTCTTTGTTCAATGTCGAGAAGACCCGGCTGGAGTCCGACCTCAAGCACGCGCAGGAGCAGGCGCAGGTGGCGAAGGACGAGGCGGCCAAGGCGCACAAGGAGGCGATGGACGCCCTCCAAGCCCGCTTTGACGAGACCATCGGCAAGGTCAGCGCGCAGATGAAGGCCGACACGGGCAAGATGCTCCAGGACCGCCAGAAGGAGTTCGCGGAGCTGAGCAACCAGAGCATCGAGCAGATCGTCAAGCCGCTGAAAGACAATATCTCCGAGCTGAAGAAGACGATGGCGGAGGGGAACAAGGAGCAGATCGACCTGAAGGGCGAGATGCGCGAGCAGGTCCAGAACCTGATGAAATACAGCGATGCCGCCCGCAAGAGCGCCGACGAGCTGACCGCCGCCTTCAAGCACGGCAGCAAGGTGCAGGGCGACTGGGGCGAGACCATCCTGGAGGAACTGCTTGCGTCCCAGGGACTTACCAAGGGGATTCACTTCAGCTCCCAGGATTCGATCCGCGACGCGAAAGGCGAGCTGGTCAAGACCGAGGAGGACGGCCTGCTGCGGCCGGACATCATCCTGCACCTGGACGAGCGCCGCGAGGTGATCATCGACTCCAAGGTGTCCCTGACCGCGTACGTGGATTATGTCAACGCGGAGAACGAAGCCGACAGGGAGAAATACCTGAAGCTGCACGTCGAGAGCCTTAAGAAGCACGTCAAGGAGCTCTCCAAAAAGGATTATTCCGTTTACATCCGGCCGCCGAAGGTCTCGGCGGGCTATGTCATCATGTTCGTCCCCAACGCCGGCGCCCTGTGGAGCGCCCTGAAGGCGGAGCCGGACCTCTGGCGCAAGGCTGCGGATATGAATGTCTGCATCGCCGACGAGCAGAGTCTGTATGGGGCCCTGAAGATCGTGAGCCTGACCTGGACGCAGGTCGCGCAGGCCCAGAACCACGAGAAGGTGTACGAGCTGGCGAACGAGATGATCGACCGCGTGGGCCAGTTCATGGAGCGTTACGAGGCGGTGGGCAAGGCGCTGGGGCAGGCCTCGGCCGAGTATGAGAAGGGGATGAAGAAGCTCCTGCCGGAGGGCCAGAGCATCATCAACACCTCACAAAAGTTGATCAAGCTGGGCGCCAGGAACAGCAGCAAGCACCCCGTCAAGGCGCTGCTGGACGTGGACGACATCCCCGCATTGCCAAGTGAAACAAGCTCAAATCCATAATTCTATGACAAGAATGAAGTGGCAGCACGCCCTCGTGCTCATTGTTTTATGCTTTACATCCTTTACCGCCATGTGTAAGAACCCGGTCCTGAAGAACACCAAGTGGACGGCCGTCCAGGAAATGTTCGTCGCCGACGCCGGCACGATGACCACTACGATCACGCTGGAGTTCGGCTCCGCCAAGGACGTCGTGATCAGGGAGAAGACCGTCATGCCCTCCTATCCCGCCATGTACATGAATCCCGACGGGACCATCGACACGATCAAGGGCTGGACCAACGAGCGGGAAACGAAATGCACCTACAGCTACAAGAAGGGAATACTGACCCTCACGGAAGAGGACGGCGATTCGAGGGTGTACTTCTACCAGTCCGACGGCACCTTCACCTTCCCGGACTCCTTCGTCGGGGAGATCCTCGTCTTCCGCCGCATCGAGGAGCAGGAATCATGATTGAATCGGACCCAATAATCAATCGATAGCTTTATGATTACACCGACAGAAAGCCTGTACATCCCGCCCAAATGCGAGGTGGAGGAAATGGAACCAGAGGGAATAATTGCCGAAAGCGGAATCAATTCGGACGAGTAATACACCTCCTTCCCATTCCGCTGCGCATACTCGATTTCGCTTTTCGTGCTCTCACCGATATAGCCGCCCGCATCGATCACATAGATGGCCTAGTCCTCTTTTCCCGGGGGATACAAATAAACACGCCCCTTTGATTAAAAAAATATTAAATTTGTCAGATTTTACTTATCGCATCCCATAATATTATGGAAGGAGACACGAAACAGCAGTACCGGACACCCGAAACAACCGTTCTTGAACTGGAAGTTGAGTCCGCCATCCTGAGCGGCAGCGGCGGCAGCGATCCCCTTATTCCTGAAGACATCTAAACCCCACGCGAGAGATGAGACATTACGCATTCGCCCTCCTCGCGGCTGCGTCCATGTTGTTTTGTGCATGCGCGAAAGAGGAACAGACCACCGAAAACATCCGGAAAAGCATCACCGCCTCCATCGACGGCAACAGCCTCACGCGTGCCGCGGTCCGCGATGTCAACATCGTCTGGACCGACGACGACGCCATCAGGGTCTTCAACGCCGACGGCACTGCGAGCGAAGTCTGGAACATCAGCTCCGACGACAGCGGCCTCGAGACCGCCCGCATCTCCGTGACCGGCGGCCGCTTCCACAAGTTCAACCCGGCCGACAACCTGGCCGACGGGCCCGGCACCAAATACGTCCCCTCCGGCTACGTCTCCACGGCCGACGGCGACTGGTTCACCGTCAGCGAAGAATAGCCTGGCGCTTTGCCGGGGACTTGTCGATCAGTAAGGGCTCGCAAGATGATCTTGCGGGTACAAGGTTTGACAAAGATAGAGAGCAACAGGACTTAGAAGGAATCGGTTAGTTCGAGTACATGGCCATAGTTGTCCCGCTGTCCTAACCCCTATGGTCTGGGATGGTGGGACACTTAAGTATCTGATAGACAAAAAGAATCCTAAGAATAACAGCTTCTCCTTTGTCGTGCAATCGTCGTGCAAAAACAAATAAAAAGTGCCCTAGAAACTATTCTAAGGCACTTTATTGCTCCTCAAGTAGGACTTGAACCTACGACCCCCTGATTAACAGTCAGGGGGTTACTCGCCGTACAGATACTTGTGCTGTTCAGGGGTGAGGGTGTCGATGGAACAGCCCCAGTAGGCGAGTTTGCGGCGGGCGACTTCCTCGTCGATCTCGCGGGGGACGTCGTGGACCATGGCGCCTTTTTCGCGGGGCAGGTCTTTGTGCTGCACCAGGTAGCGGGCGCTCAAGGCCTGGATGGCGAACGACATGTCCATGATTTCGGCCGGATGGCCGTCGCCGGCTGCCAGATTCACCAGGCGGCCTTCCGCGATGACATAGAGTTTGTTGCCGTTCTCGAGCCGGTAGCCCATGATATTGTGCCGGGCCGGTGAGGCCTCAACGGCCATTTCGCGCAGACCCGCCACATCGACTTCCACGTCGAAATGGCCGGCATTGCAAAGGATGGCACCGTCTTTCATGGCCAGGAAATGCGCGCGCGTGATGACGCCGGCGCAGCCCGTAACCGTTACGAAAAGGTCGCCCTCGCGGGCAGCTTCGGCCATCGTCATGACCGAAAAACCGTCCATCACCGCTTCCATCGCCTTGATCGGATCAACCTCCGTGACCACGACTTTCGCACCGAGGCCCTTGGCCCGCATGGCAACGCCCTTCCCGCACCAGCCGTATCCGGCCACCACGACGGTCTTGCCGGCTACGATGAGGTTGGTGGTGCGGTTGATGCCGTCCCAGACCGACTGGCCGGTGCCGTAGCGGTTGTCGAACAGGTGTTTACAGTCGGCGTTGTTGACCAGCATCATCGGGAATTCCAGCTTGTGGGCACGGTTCATGGCCAGCAGGCGAAGAATGCCGGTCGTCGTTTCCTCACAGCCGCCGATCACACCCGGCAGGAGATGCCGGTATTCGGCGTGCATCAGCGAAACAAGGTCGCCGCCGTCGTCGATGATCACGTTCGGACCGATCTCCAGCACGCGGCGGATATGAGCCTCGTATTCTTCGGGCGTCGCGCCGTACCAGGCGAAGACGTTGAGCCCGTCGTGTACCAGGGCGGCCGCTACGTCATCCTGCGTGGAGAGCGGATTGCTGCCCGTGACGTACATCTCGGCACCGCCGGCTGCGAGAACTTTGCACAGGTAGGCGGTCTTGGCTTCCAGATGGACCGAAAGGGCCACTTTCAGGCCCGCAAAAGGTTTTTCAGTATTGAATTCGGCTTCCAAGCCGCTGAGAAGCGGCATGTGATGCCGCACCCATTCGATCTTGAGCGCACCGTCGGGCCACAGCTCAAGATTTCGGATTTCACTAGCCATAGATTTGAATTACAGCGAGTTGTATGCGATGGAGAACGTGTCGCCCTGGGAAGGATCGCCCGTGGCGATGCCTTTCTTAAGCCACTTCGAGCGCTGGGCGGAAGTTCCGTGGTTGAAGGAATCAGGAACGGAATAGCCGTAGGCCTGTTTCTGCAGATAGTCGTCGCCGATCTTCGCGGCCACGGCCAGGCCTTCATCGATGTCGCCCGGTTCCAGCGAGCCGAACATCTTGTTGTCGTGGTGGGCCCACACGCCGGCGTAGAAGTCGGCCTGGAGTTCCAGACGGACACTGATCTGGTTGTATTCCTTGCTGTTGGCTTTGTAGCGCGACATCTGCTGATGGGCTTTGCCGAGGGTGCCGAGCAGGTTCTGCACGTGGTGTCCCACTTCGTGGGCGATGACATAGGCATACGCGAAGTCACCGTCGGCGCCGATCTGCTTCTTCATCGAGGTAAAGAAAGAAAGGTCGAGATAGACGCACTGGTCCGCGCTGCAGTAGAACGGACCGGACTGCGAAGTGGCACCGCCGCAACCCGACTGCACGGATCCCGAGAAGAGGACGAGCTTCGGGGGCTGATAGGTCAGGCCGTTGGCCTTGAAAATAGCCGACCAGACATCTTCCGTACCGGCAAGGATCTGCTTGGCGAAGGTGGCCAGCTCCTCTTCTTCCGCGGTGGGGGTGTAACTGCCCGTGGTCTGGCCGCCGCCACCCAGCACGCCGCCTGCTTCCTGGATGACCGTTGACGGGTCGCCGCCCAGGAGCCAGGTCAAGAGTCCAACGATGATCAGGCCGCCCAGTCCCAGGCCGCCGATTTTACCGATCGAGGCGCCGCCTCTGCGGTCGTCCACATTCGTGCTTTCGCGTCTTCCTTCAAGTTTCATGGTCAAAAGATTTTGTATGACTACAAATATAGCAAGAATCTTCGTATTTTTGTAAAGATTAAAGCGCAAGATATGAAACGGATACTTACCCTCCTCCTGTTGGCTGGCCTGACCTTCGGCCTGGCCCAGGCCAAAACCTATCAAGTCAGTTCCCCCGACGGAAAGACCGTCATCACCGTCGATGCCGGAAAACAACTCACCTGGTCAGCTACCCACAAAGGACAGCAGGTCCTCGCCCCTTCGGCTCTCTCGATGACCGTCGGCGGCAAGACCATCGGTGAAAAACCCTCCGTCCGGAAGGCAAAGACTGAGCGGGTAAGCAACACCGTGACAGCCCCCTTCTGGCGCCAGGCCCGAATCGAACAGCGCTACAACCAGCTGACCCTCGACCTGGGCAGCGGCTGGAGCGTCATCTTCCGTGCCTATGACGACGAAGGCGTGGCCTACCGTTTCGTCTCCACCTCCGTCAAGGAAGGCGACCGCGTGACGGCCGAGCGGGCCGAATTCAACTTCGACCACGACTACACGGCTTACGTGCCCTACAGCAGCGGCGGCAAGGACAATCCCTTCAAGACCTCTTTTGAAAGCCAGTATACCATCGCGCCCCTGAGTGCTTTCCGCAGCGACGAGGTGGCCTTCTCTCCCCTGCTCGTCTGCCTGGGCGGCGGCCTTCGCGTGGAAATCACCGACGTCGACATCGAATCCTATCCCGGCATGTTCCTCAAGAAGGGCGCCGGCACGTCGCTCCTGGGCGAATTCGCCCACGTCCCCGCTACTGTGAAAGAGACTCCTACCCGCGGTCAGGTAGTCGTGGAATCGTATTCCGACGACCTGGCCATCATCCGCGCCAGTGCCTCGAAGAAAGAGCCGCGCTGCTTCCCTTGGCGCGCGCTGGCCATCGCCGAGAGCGACACGGGCCTGCCGCAGAACAACCTGGTCTATCTGCTCGCCTCCCCGAGCCGCATCAAGGACATTTCGTGGATCAAGCCCGGCAAGGTAGCCTGGGACTGGTGGAACAACTGGAACATCACCGGCGTCGATTTCCAGGCCGGCATCAATACCGAAACCTATAAATACTACATCGACTTCGCCGCAGCCAACAAGATCGAGTACGTGGTGCTCGACGAAGGCTGGTCGGGTAAGCTCAACATCCTAGAACTCAGCCCCGCCATCGACCTCAAGGAGCTCTGCCGCTACGCCCGTTCCAAGAAAGTCGACCTGGTGCTCTGGGCCGTGAGCTACGTGCTCGACAAAGACCTCGAGGAAGCCTGCAAGACCTATTCGGAAATGGGCATCAAGGGCTTCAAGGTCGACTTCATGGACCGTGACGACCAGACCATCCCCGAACAGCTCTACCGCATCGCGGAGGCCTGCGCCCGTCACCATATGTTCGTGGATTACCACGGCATGTACAAACCCGCCGGCATGAACCGCACCTGGCCCAACGTCCTCAACTTTGAAGGGGTCTGGGGCCTGGAGCAGATGAAATGGTCGCGCGATGATATGGTGACCTACGATGTGACCTTCCCCTACATCCGTATGCTCTCCGGCCCGGTCGATTACACGCCGGGCGCCATGCGCAACGCCCTCCGGAACGAATTCGTGCCGAACAACGGAAATCCGATGAGCCAGGGCACCCGCGCGCACCAGGTCGCGGAATACGTAGTCTTCGACGCTCCGTTCGAGATGCTCTGCGACAACCCCACCGCCTACATGAAGGAACAGGAAACCACCGACTTCCTTACCGCCATTCCCACGGTGTGGGATGAAACCCGCGTGCTGCAGGGCGAAATCGGGAAGTACATCGTCACGGCCCGCCGCAAAGATAAAGTCTGGTACATCGGCGGCCTGACGGGCTGGGATGCGCGCAATGTCACGCTCGATCTCTCCGTCCTTGGCCTGCGCGGCAGCAAAAACGCCGCCCTCTACAGGGACGGCGTCAATGCCACCCGCAACGCCACCGACTACAAGTGCGAGCAGCTGAAAGTTGAAACAGGGAAGCCGCTCCAGGTGCACATGGCACCCGGCGGCGGCTTTGTCCTGAAGATTGCCGACCGTTAGATCGTCTTGTTCATCTCATCGACGGGCGCCATGAACTTGGCGAGTTCCTCGTCGGAGAGCTGATAGTTCTGCATCTCGCCCGAGAAATACTGGTCGTAAGCGGCCATATCCACGAAACCGTGACCGGAGAGGTTGAAGAGAATGGTCTTCGCTTCTCCGGTTTCCTTGCACTTGAGCGCCTCCTGGATGGTGGCGGCGATAGCGTGGCAGGATTCCGGTGCAGGGATGATGCCCTCGGTACGTGCGAACAGCACGCCTGCATTGAACGAATCGAGCTGGTCGATGTCCACAGCTTCCATGAAACCGTCCTTCATCAGCTGCGACATGATCACGCCCGCGCCGTGGTAGCGGAGGCCGCCGGCGTGGATACTGGCAGGCTTGAAGCCATGGCCGATGGTGAACATCGGCAGCAGCGGCGTCAGGCCGGCCTCGTCACCGAAGTCATATTCAAACTTGCCGCGGGTCAGCTTCGGGCAAGAGGTGGGTTCAGCCGCGATGAAGCGGGTCTTGAGGCCTTTCTGGATGTTGTGGCGCATGAACGGATAGGCGATGCCGCTGAAGTTCGAGCCACCGCCGAAGCAAGCGATCACGATGTCGGGGTACTCGCCGGCCAGTTCCATCTGCTTCTCCGCCTCCAGGCCGATGATGGACTGGTGCAGGCACACGTGATTCAGCACGGAACCCAGGGTGTATTTGCAGTTCGGCGTGGTGACGGCCAGTTCGATAGCCTCGGAGATGGCACATCCCAACGAACCGCGGTCATTCGGATTGATGGTCAGGATATCCTTGCCGGCACGTGTGGACATCGAAGGCGAAGGCGTGATGGCCGCACCGAAAGTCTGCATGATGGAACGGCGATAGGGTTTCTGTTCGTAGCTCACCTTTACCATATAGACGGCCAGCTCAAGACCAAACTTCTTGGCGGCATAGGAAAGCGCACCTCCCCACTGACCGGCACCGGTCTCCGTGGTAATGTTGGTAATGCCCTGCTCCTTGGCATAATAAGCCTGTGCAAGTGCGGAATTGAGCTTATGGCTGCCGGCCGGGCTCACGCTTTCATTCTTGAAATAGATGTGCGCCGGGGTGCCGAGCGCCTGCTCGAGTTCATACGCACGCACAAGCGGTGTGCAGCGGTAAGCTGCGTACTGTTCGCGTACAGGCTCCGGGATGGGAATCCACTCGTCGGTCTGGTTGAGTTCCTGGCGGGCGCACTCCTCACAGAAGATGGGGAAGAGGTCTTCTACACTGAGCGGCTGCTTGGTCGCGGGGTTCAGGATGGGCAGCGGCTTGTTGGGCATCACGGCCTGCATATTGAAAAAGTGGGTCGGGATCTCGCTCTCCGGGAGCAGGAATTTCTTCTGTTTCATAACTGTTTTGTTTAATTTGTTAATAATTTATTAGGATTTTCGATAACTAAAAAGGCCTGTCGCAAGTTCGACAGGCCTTATTTGTATAAAATTGACAAATAGCTGATTCACTTGCGACTAATTGAGTTGCAAGCGCCACCACCAGCTATTGTTGATTCTTCTCATTGCTTTGTTTTGGACTTTCCATCACAAAGATATGGAAAAGATTCTACCATTGTACCAAAAATCGCTATTTTTGCAGCAAATTTTTGAAACATGTTTGCAGATCTTTTGTTCGGGAGCAGTACCGCACACATCATATTCATCCTCGCCGCCACCATCGCCCTGGGCACATTGCTGGGCAAGGTCAAGCTCGGCGGCATTACGCTGGGCGTCACCTGGATCCTTTTCGTAGGCATCGCCTTCGGTCATTTCGGAATGGGCATCGATCCCAAGGTGCTGGGGTTCATCAAGGAATTCGGCCTGATCCTGTTTATCTATTCGGTAGGTATGCAGGTGGGTCCGGGCTTCTTCTCATCGCTCAAACAGAATGGCCTGAAGCTCAATGCCCTGTCGCTGGGCGTCATCCTCGTCGGCATCCTGGTCACCTGCCTGATTGCGGCCTTCAGCGACACGAGCCTCATCACGCTCACCGGCGTCATGTCCGGCGCCGTCACCAACACGCCCGCCCTGGGTTCCGCGCAGCAGACCTATCTCGACACGATGGGTACCAACGAGCCCTCTATCGCCCTGGGCTACGCCGTCGCCTATCCACTCGGCGTCATCGGCCTGATCCTCGCCTTGATTCTGATGCGGAAAATCTTCCGGGTCGATCCCGCCAAGGAAGACGAACGGCTGCACAAGGAGCACGTCATCGAGACCCACGACCCGGACCGTGTCACGGTCGAAATCACCAACCCGCAGCTCGACGGCAAGAAGGTCTGGGAGATCGCACGGCTGCTCAACCGCAGTTTCATCATTTCGCGCGTCCTCAAGGAAGGCAGCGCGCCCGCCCTGGCCGATGCGCAGACCGTCATCTCGCTGGGTGACAAAGTCTTCTTCGTCTCAGACCCGCGTGACACCGAGGCCGTCATCGTCTTCCTGGGCCGGCAGATCGAGATGCCGCAGGAAGCCTGGGACGCACAGAGCCGCGACACCGAACTCGTATCGCGCCGCATCCTGGTCACGCGCAGCAGCATCAACGGCAAGCAGCTCGGTTCGCTGCAACTGCGCAAGAACTTCAAGGTCAACGTGACCCGCGTCAACCGCTCGGGCGTCGACCTGATCGCCACGCCTTCGCTGGAACTGCTGCTAGGCGACCGCGTAACGGTAGTCGGTGCCGAAAGCGCCATCGCAGAAGTAGCCGGTATGCTGGGCAACTCACAGAAGCGCCTGCGCGAGCCGAACATCATCCCGATGTTCATCGGCATCCTGCTCGGCGTACTGGTCGGCATGATCCCCTTCCATATCAGCGGCATTCCCCTGCCGGTGAAACTCGGCCTGGCGGGCGGCCCGCTCATCGTAGCCATCCTGCTGAGCCGTTTCGGCGCACGATTCCACCTGGTGACTTACACCACCATCAGCGCCAGCCTGATGCTGCGTGAAATCGGCATCTCGCTCTTCCTGGCGGCAGTGGGGCTTTCGGCAGGTCCGGAGTTCGTCAGCACCCTTTCCGGCGGCGGCTACGTCTGGGTCGGCTATGGCTTCCTGATTACGGTCATCCCCATCCTGGTGATGGGCCTGCTCGGCCGCTGGGTCTTCAAACTCAACTACTTCGCCCTGATGGGCACCCTCTCGGGCAGTATGACCAATCCCATCGCCCTGTCGTTCGTCACAAGCAACTCCCCCAACGACATCCCGGCCGTCAGCTACTCCACGGTCTACCCCCTCACGATGTTCCTCCGGGTCGTCTCCGCCCAGATCCTGATCCTGGCAGCGCTGTAAAAAGCACCCTCTTCAGCTTTCCGTGGAGGCTAACACACTGACAGATAGTACTTTCCCAAAAACAGCCCACCTTCATAGCAAGGGGGCTGTTTCTTGCTTTCAGCTGAATTTCAACTGTTTAATCTCCACGAGCCTGAGAGAATCTGGCACCCGGAGATTTGAGTAGACTCGTTGGAAAAAATGCGACAAAACCAAAAAAAGTCGTTGGAAAAAGTGCGACAAGGCTACAAAAAGTCGTTGGAAAAATGTATCTTTGTGATCAAATAACACTTCGTATAATGTTAAAAAGGAAGATTGAAGACACTCTTTCCGAGTGGAAAAACAGACAAGGACACAAACCTCTTGTGATTATGGGAATTCGCCAGTGCGGAAAGACATTCATTGCGCAGCACTTCGCGACGAAGAACTACAAGAATGTCGTCTACATGAACTTCATCAAAGAACCGGAGCGAATCAACGCCTTTGTCGGATCAAAGGATGTGGACAAGATTCTTCTAAACCTTTCCGCACAGATTCAAGGTGTCAATTTTATTCCGGGAGAGACCTGTCTCATCTTCGATGAAATCCAAGAATGTCCTGAAGCCAGAACGTCCCTCAAGTTTTTCAAGGAGGACGGTCGTTTCGATGTCATTGCCACCGGCTCACTCCTCGGAGTCCAGGGCTACGGTGATGAACTGAGGAAAAAACGTCGCAAGTTGATTCGCAAAGAAGAACTGGGGATAAACTCTGTTCCCGTCGGTAGCGAAGAAATTCTTGAAATGTATCCGCTTGACTTCGAGGAATTTCTTTGGGCAAATGGACTGAACCCGGAAGTCATTGAAGCTCTCAGATTGTTTTATAAGGAAGAGGCAACTGTCCCTGCCGGGATGCATATTGCGCTGAAGAATTATCTGACGCTCTACGTTGCCATTGGTGGTCTACCTGCTCCTATCAACGCTTTCCTGGCCACCAACAATATGAATGCTGTAAGCAAAGAGTATCAGGATATTCTGAAAGAGTACCGTGATGATATGGTAAAGTATGCTCCGGACAAGGATAAACCTCACATCCGGGAGTGTTTCAACTCCATCCCGAAACAACTCGCTAAGGAGAACAAGAAATTCCAATATAACAAGGTCAAGCCTGGTGGACGAGGAGAAACCTATGCTGGATCTCTCCAGTGGCTAGAGGACGCGGGGATAATCTGCCGCTGTTATAATACCGATATCACAGGCCTTCCGATGGAAGGAAACGCAAAGGACAATGTCTTCAAGGTGTACACGGCAGACATCGGACTTCTTGTAGAGATGCTTGGCCCTGGAACACGGGCCGACATCCTACAAGGTAATCTTGGTGTCTTCAAAGGCGCTATATACGAGAATCTCATGGCTGACACGCTTCACAAGAAGCGTCAGAACTTATACTATTTCCAAAAAGATTCCGGTCTTGAACTGGACTTTCTTGTCCGTATGAATGGCGAATGTGTGCCCCTAGAAGTCAAAGCGAGAACATCTCAGGCGAAAAGCGCAAAGACAGTCCTAAAGCATCCGGATAAATATGGGGTCAAACATATTATAAAATTCGGCGACTATAATGTAGGCCGGGAAGGTCAATTACTGACACTCCCCTCTTATATGCAATTTCTGCTGGATCTCGAGCCCGAAGAAATCATTCTCGAGCCCATCAATGCAGATGCCGTGAATGCTCTGGCAAAAAAGATTATGAATCAATAATCTACCCCTATTCTAATCCCTTTGTATATGAGGTGCCAACCATTCTTTTATTCTTGATAAATCAAACAAAAGTTCTCAATAACGAAACTCTATAACAACAAGAATCTTTATAAAAACTCATTGTATAGCTAGTATTATTATGCCCCGAACAGTTTCCAAAGAGTATCCTCAGAAAGATAATGCTTCTTTCCCTTTGTTTTCTCCGGCTAAATCTAAAGCATATCTCCTTAGTTGCGATTCTATTCGAACCTCAGACGCGTGGTCCCTTCTAAATTACACAATACGAGTAGGAAAAGACCGCTCGACAAGACAACCTCTTAATAAAGATCAAAGGACATATCTTCTTGATGTCCTTGAGCAAGCTGAGTATTTTTATAAAACAGCACAAACAGCCCCAATAAAGTCTCAACCTTTATTGTATTATTACTCCTTTATGAATTTAGCCAAAATAGCCATCAATTTGAATCGGTTTGTGGGTAATAATAGGAAATATATTCATGGTATTTCCGAAAACATTCAAGCCAAATCAACATTAGCCAATTCAAAGATTACATTATGGGGATCCAAGGGTGGAAAAGTATCGAATAGTGAAGCTCTAATAAAGCTCTTAGAAGACCCCTTGCCTCCTTATGTTTTAAAAAAAGCAACTCCTGCACCATCATGTGAAATAAGTGTTCTTGACTTAATGAGAGATTGTATCGGAGTACATCGTACATATAGTGAGACTTATAACACCTCGGAGCATTTTTATCGGCTATCAGATATTAAGTGCTATTCTAAGCGAAATAGATTATTCTTTGATGCTATTGTTGAGAACTGCGATGATACTCTGATGGCGTCTTTAAATGCAAATGGGTATTCTATTTCTAAAGATGCTGATTCTGTCTTCCACTTCAATGTTGATTCGTATGTGAAAACCACGCCTTCCCCCACTATTGCAGAATGGCATAGTTTAGCAGTAAAGATAAGAAGCTATGGTTTATGGAGCTATACAAATGGAGAAGAATATAAACTATTCATATCCCCTACTGCACAGAAATTATCGTCTCCGTCAATTATTTATCATGCCATGTTCTTTTTCGGATCAATAACTAGATACCATCCAGATCTATTTGATTCAATGCTATCAGCTAAAGAATACTGGTTGGTTAGCGAATTCTTAAAGACTCAACCCCAACAGTTTTTGTATTACATATTATCTTATATAAATGGCACTAGAGTCTTGTTTAGCAAGCAAATATAGTATTTCGTAAGAGGTTTTTTGTTTTCTTTCTGCAGCAAAATGGATAATAAAGACTGAAGAGGTCACCTTCTGCATATAAGTGCGACCTTGGGCAGGGAGGTTGTAGTATTTCTACCTAAATCCCTGAAATAATTGATCTTCTTGAAATAATCAAATCAACCTATCAAACTTCGTTATCGAGGTAGCCTTGATGGAGTCCACGATGTTGATGTAATGCTTCATTTCTTTTTGGTCGGAATAGCCGATACATTTCATCACAATGTTTAGGGTGATGACGAGGCATAGGGTGTTGACGATGATGGAGCGGATGCCAGTATCGGTGCCAACGTGTTTAGCCACATAGCAGTCACATGAAGAATCCGATGATAATCAGGGCGTTATCTCTCCCTTGGGCTCACTTAGCCACATGGCTTTCACACAAGATTACCCATATCATGACCACTAATGGAGATTATATGGTAACACTATTGCCGATTGGTAATCCACCCAAAGAGTCAAATAGAAAACCTTTTTACACGTCCTTGGAATATGTAAAGAAAATCGGATTTTCTTTACATATTTCCGCCAAACATGTAAAGATTCTTAGATTATTTTGATAAATTTGTCTCCAAATGTTAACGACATGTAGATATTCCATCATTTCCTTTCTCCTACGAAGTAGAGACGAAAAGAGTACTCAAACAAGTGGCAAACCCTTCTATGGAACTCGCTGAACTAAAGGGTGTGGCTTTGTATGCGAACTCCTCGAATATGTTGTAGTCCCAACCGGCATTGGCCTTCGACAGGTTGCTCTTCGTGGCCGTTTTTCCAAAGCCGAGATGATAGGCCTTCTCCTGTGAGCCTGAGTCGCCTGGACAACTTCCCAAAGATTCTCTCTATTAGACAGTTGGCCGAACATCAAGACAGCCAGTTGCTTCTAGCAGGTAAAGTGCTTGACATATTTATCACCACCGTATCTCTTTGCATTCTGAGGAATACAAACGGATCTGGGTATGATAAAAGCTGCGAGAACACGTATTTTCCTTTATTCATATGTCAGCCACGTTAGTCCAGCAAAGATAAATGCAAATAGTTGCGGTCAAATAATCCTTGTAACGCTCTAACTTACAATATTTTCAAAGAACTTTTATGAATTTTTAGTGGACACTACTGATATGAGGTATGAAATAGAAATGATAGACGTAAAGGCGGCAGATGCCTTCTTAATCCATTATGTGGAAGATAAAGGAGAAAGTCACATCATCATGGTGGACTCGGGAAACTATGAAGATGTAGAGAAAATACTGACACATATCAGAACACACTATGATAAAGTGAAGATGCCGGGATGGTCAGGGTATGTAATTGATGCTGCAATCGTTACACATCCTGATGACGATCACATAGGTGGTTTTGTACATATGTTGGAAGATTTACAAGCAGGAAAATTATATGATATCTGCTTCAATTGCTTTTGGGTAAATGACCCAACGAAGCATGAGTTTGTACCTAATGATGTTCAAAGAATACAAACTCAAAAGTCATTAGACGCGAGGCTTAAAAGCGTATACAATTATAAAGAAGATTCAAACAAGAACCTGTTGGACCTGATTGATTCTGCTGAGATAGAAAGGACAGAAGTATTCGCTGGCGACTATCTTGACGAGCCGAAAATAACGATTATAAGCCCTACGAAAGATTACTATGAGAGTCTACTGCCAAAGTTCAGGAATAGAGTGAATTTCCATTGGGCATTGGAGGCTTTTGAAGAGAATATGTATAGCACGGAAGGTGATACCTCGAACGAAACAACGCTGAGCAAAACACTAGATGATGCTACAGATGATGCATCTGCTCACAACCAGAGCAGTATTGTTTTTTTGTTAGAAACAGATGACGGGCAAAAATTATTGTTTACGGGAGACGCTGGCAGAGATGCGTTCAATCACGTACAGCAGGATTTACTTGGTAAAATTAAAGGTGTTACATGGATGAAAGTGCCACATCATGGCAGCAAGCACAATCTAGACTCAACCATCATCAAGCATGTAAATCCTAAGATAGCCTATATCTCTACAGAGAAACAGGGGAAGTACCTTAACCGTTCCACTGTGTTTGCGCTTAAAAAGAACGGAACCAACGTTTATTCGACGAGCCAAAAACGAACAACTATTAGGCACGGAACTATCAAGACGAGAGAGGGATGGACGAAAATAGAACCGATGTAGAACTACTGTTTAGTCTTTCCACTCACGGTTAATCATACAACGAGAGACTTTCTCCAAGGTGTTCTTCCACGGTTCACGTTCGGTGATTTTGATCTCGCCGCAGAATGTTTTATTCATAAAGGTATCACATATTTGATTATTTTTATGGTAGGTCTTGTTGTTTATGGTGGTGAATGAAGAACGACCTGTGCTCTTGTCTTTCTCGAAGAAACGGATGGCATCGCGGCGCAGATTTTCCCATTTCAAGAGAGTCAGGGCTTGTGTGGCCATGAACACTTGAGCGGTATCTGCAGACTTTAAAAAGAAAGAGAGAATGAATTCAAGGGCCTTGGGATGTATGCTTTGTGCACACTCGTCGATAGCGATGGGTGTGCCTCGCCAGATGGCATCGAAAAGAACAATAACGAGACGAATGACCTCAAGAGTGCCTTCGGACTCCAGATTCTCAGGCAGCCAGACAGTATCATCTTTCTCGGCGACTTTATAACCAAACTGAAGCTTCCGAACAAAACGCTTGTCGCCAGGATAATTGGCTCTGTATTCATCTTCAGACATACGGGTGAGAAGGAACTCGTGTTCATCTTCGGCAATGTCGAAAGAGAGGGTATCGACCTTGTAATCACGGATAGCGGACCCCAAATCTTTCAGAATAGCGAGAATGATGGGCTTCAAGAGATTCTCGTTGGAGCGTTTAGCCAGCATGGAAGACAAATCATACTTTTTAACATTCCAGAGATCAACAAAGCGAAAGTAATTATAGACATTGCTGATGTCCTCGCACTCAAAATTCATACTATCGTATATGGATATGGCACTGGAATAGCGGAGGATATTTTGATTGATAATTTCTTGGACAGGAGCAGGGATGGTGGAACCTTTAGGGAAGGTAACGATAACGATGTCTTTTTCTTGGGAAAATTCGCGTGTGAAAATGAGTTTTTCTTTTCTTTGACCCTCTTTACGTAACAGCTTTTCGCTGACGATGTAGTCAGGTAACCATGAGATAGAATAGGTATAGCAGTAGCCTGCTGTATGGAATGCTACCTCGATAGAAGAAGGGGTATTTTTTGTTTCCTCAGAGAGTAGAAAGGGAACGGCTGGCAGGCGATAACGAGAAAGATTTTTGCTATTGCGGTTGACAGTTATGAGTTCGTTGAGTACGGAAAGACCATTCAGGAAATTAGTTTTGCCCGAACCGTTATTTCCCAAGAGAAACACGGCTTTGAGCAACTTTATGTCGTCGACTACAGTCCACCAATCTTCTCCCGAGAGTGTGCCACGGGGTTTCTCTTTTGTAGCCTTTAAACTGAATTCTGTACGTTCCTTAAAGGATAAAAAATTAGTGAGTGCTATATATTCTATCATGATTATATTGGGTATTTGTTTTTATTTCGAAAGGAGAAAGAATTTGGTATCGTTTGTTTTGGTGATGACACAGAGACCAATACCATTCTTAAGTTGTGACATAACATCCGTTGAGCAAGTAGTGAGATCGATGACGGACATATCCAGTGAACAGGCGGGGTGGGAATGCCAGTCGCCAATATACTCCATTTGTTTAATGCTCCGATGGGCTATCTCTTTTTTGTAGTCCTTCAGGCCACTTGTCCCCAGGCGGAATCCTGACTTTGTCCCACGCGAATCGCGAGGCATAAAAATGTTTAGCGGATAGATGATGTGACGTTTGTAGTCTATGTGGCCAAACAAGTAGCCTCCGTTTTCCTTCAGGCCGGCTATTTTGGCTTTCATGCGGATTTCTGCGAGCAAATCTTCTGGAATGCGAACTATCCAACTTGCATCATTTGTGCAAGGGTATTGTAGGTATGGAACAACGGGCAGGGGGCGGGTCTGCATACTACCCGGGAAATCACGGTGTGCAAAAGAGAGGATGATTCTGTTTCTTTGTTTGCCCTCGTAGATGTGCCTTATGGCGGATGACATTAAGGCCGCATGAGCAGAAATAGTGTCATCGCTGATGAGCATGGTGTTTGAGTGGCAACCTTCGCCTACACGGATGTTCTCAGTGGAATTTTTGTGCTCGGAGGAAAGCCAACGGTAGACCTCGTCGTTGGTAAGCGATGCGCGCAGAATTTCCATATAGAAGTCTGTTAATGGTTGCTTGCTGTCTATGCCCAGATAGGTAACACCCACATCGCCACCTTCAGACAAGGCAACGCGAACTATACGGGTCTTGTCTGGGTAAGTTAGGCTGTTAAGGCCATACATTACCTTGACAGATGCAGTGGCATCAATGATTATATCAATTTTGTCAAGTGTCTCAGGTGTTAAATGTTTAAGAGCGTCCTCATTATATGACCTGATGCCATCATGCGGCATGTCGTAGAACATTTCCGTCAAATGGTTTTTCATGGCATGTGCTTTATTGAGAAGGAAAGCTCTAGGCTTGTATGCTGACAAAGCATGCCGTACCACATTATGCGGCATCAACGAGTCGGTATCAACCAAATCGATACAGAAGATCCCGCTTCGATGGAGGTGGCTTGCTATCTTGCTGCCTATGGCTCCGCATCCCAGAATGCAAACGTGCTTATCGAAAACTGTATCAGGCGTTTTTGACAGGAATTTGGCTTGGGTGTAATCTGTTAAATCAATCATTGATACCTCTTCGATGGATGCGGAATGATTATTTTTAACAACATCTTCAACCTTTGCGCGGAAGCAGAGGTAATTAATTGCGGTGTTTTTACCAATTATCTTTGCTGGGCGTAACAATGCCATTTGGAAATAGATATACTCTTTTGTGTCGTCACAAGCATCTTTCAGACGGTCTAAATCTATAGGGTAGCCATAAGATAGGATATGCCCAAGCAAGTCGCCCAAGGTGTTGGGGTAATGTGTATACCAGTTATCATCAACCTTATCCCTTCCAGCAAACAGACGGACTCCTATTGCGTTACTGACCAGCTTTTCGTGTTGTTCATTTCCATAAGCAATGGCAGGAAAATCTTTAAGAATGGTGATGGAATACAGCTGACATTCAGGCTCTTCCTTGTGCTCCAGAAACGAGTCCATATAAGTGACCCGGAAAAGGAAATGATTCATACAATGATTCCGCTGTGGTTCAAATTCATCGTTTTCGGTCTGTTTCATTAACTTTCCTTTTGCCGCATCACGTAGCCAACATGCCACCAATTCAACGTAGTCTTTCAACGTATGTTCAGCATACCATTCATCTATATCCTCACGAGAGAGGCAGAGAGTAGGCGGATAATAACCTTTCTCGTAATTAACGTGGGGGAATCGTTCGAACGGGAAATCCAGTCTATCAGAAAACACGAAAGGCGTGATGTTGTTCCAGTTGGTTTTGCTGATCGCAATAACCACTGGCTCTATATGTCGTAATGCTGATTTGGAACGAGCATAGGTGTTGATGCTGCCGCATAACCCTAAGGTGTCTTTATCAAGTTCAACCAAACTGAAACTGCCGTCATCGAAAACGCTGGCAAGGGAAAGTAATTCTCCGGCCAGTACTCCGTTGGCGGCTATTTCTATTTTAGGATATTTGTCGGAAACCTTATCCATAGAAATGTGGTTTGGTATCTTTAGCTGCGACAGCGGCTGCACGAGATTCTTTTTCTTTCTTATCGCTTTCGCGTAGGGCTACTTCACCGTCTTCAATATCGAATACGATAGGTGCCTCTAAGTCATCTTCTCTCTCTCCGCTGGTGCAGAAGAAATTGCTCTCACCAACCCGATCTGTGTAGCGGTTCTTGGCTTTCTGGCAGGGAGGATTGTCGGAGTTCTTTTTTACGATCTTAGAAGAGGAAACCACAAAAGCTCCGTCTTCGCTTTTGTCGAGGAAGTCGAGTGAAGCCTGGTTGGGGTCATCCTCTCGGTCATCAGCAAAGAACTTGTAACTGCAATGGTGAGGAGTTTCCATTAGATCCCATTTCAGATAATCATCATCGGAAGTCTTGTTCATAATTTCTTGGATGACGCGCCATTCTGTGTCACCGCCCAAGAAGACACGAGCAATGTCCTCGTTGTTCTTGTCGGACTTGAATCGGAGTTGGGAAGCAATGCTGGTCATGTTACGGTCTTCACCCTTGATATCATCCTTAAAGGGTGCGTGAATAAAGATCTCGAAATAGCGGCAAGATGCACCATTGACTTCGGAGATAGTATTGCCAGGGGTGATAATTCGATCTTCAAGACCTTTAAGGTCAGGATTGTCTGTCCATCCGATGATTCGGATGCGGTTACCGTCCTTATCTGCTTTGTTTGAGTCGGACTTATAGAGCTCCATGCGACGCTTTGCCTCCTTCTTGAAAGCCTTGGCATCTGCATTGAGTTCACCGCTCAGTTCTTCAAAAACTCGTGGAGAATACCAGAGCTCTCCAATGAGAATCTTTTTGTCGTCCTTGGCTGACTGGGGAACTGCATCCGGGGCACCAAGAAAGAACTTATCCGCAAAACTGCGGCAGTGATCTTGGTCGGGGTGGGTGAGCAGGAATGCGTCCAGTAATGGTAGTCCATACCTCTTAGTAGTTAGTTCGTTCGTAAGGAGATCGTCAAAGACATCGTACATTTCTTTATTGTCCTCTTCTGCTTTCTGGCGGAAATTACAATCAAACATCATCTTCTTATTTGTGCCGCCAATAGTAATGAGGTCGCAATCACCGTTTCCTACGGGATAAAACTTAATACTATGCTTCATCGTGATTCAATTTATCAAAAGTGGTTATTAATGTCTCTGCGTAATCTACTGCTGCGCTCTTGGTGATAAAGAAATCTATCACAATGAGTATTAAGTAGAGAATGAGAACGGTAAGTATAATATGGATACTTACTCCGGTTCGGCTGAAGTCGATAACCCAGCATGCAACGGAAAGGGGAAGGCAGAAAACTGCCCCGCCGAGAAAGTTGCGAAACATCCCGTAACGCTTTAGTTTGCGGCGCGTCATTGTATCGCCGCTGTCTGCTACGGCTTTTCTGATGTAATATACGGCATCTTTAGCCATTCTGCGAGCTTCCATCTCATCAGCATCTTCTTTCGCTTTTGTAAGAAGCGTTATATTATATAAAGTCTTGAGGTTTTCTCGTACCCTGTTTTTCATCATCTTGCTAACGCCCGTGCTGTTATCCCCAAGTAACAACATGGAGGTGGTAGGGAAACGTAGCCTGTCTTTGCGGTAAAGTATATCCTCGAAAACCGTACGAGATACACCACGGAAGAGATGCATGGCGAAGCGAGTGAGTACCACTGTTGTAGCAAGCGGCGCAGAAATGGCAAGAATGGGTCGCCACCATGACGTGTTCTCTGCTATGGGTAGAAGGGTACATGTGAACACGATATCGAGGATAAGCATGTTGACAATGGCAGGTGTGAAGACGGCCTCAAGATCGTAATCATCCATTTTGAGTAGTTTTTCAATTTTTCCTATCATAGGCAATCTGTTTGTTTAAACTGGGACCCTACCCCAGGGAATACATTATGAAATCAGCCACAAAAATACACAAAAAAACGAAATTCGAGAAGAAAAATACGAATATGTATCATTTCGCGTAATGAAATTACGCGAAAAACAGAAATAAGGCAGACAAAATTGTAGCAAAAACCGTATCTATTAAGTTGAACCAATAAATACCATGCTAGGGGTATGGGCAGGAATGATTGAAGATCAAACAACCTGTTTGTTTTACTGTTGCAAAGCACAAATAATGATAATAACTGGTAGCGTTCCTGTCCACCTGTTCCTGCAAGAACAGGTGGACAGGAACAAAGGTAACGGGTATCGGTTGGGGCATACGTACGGCCACGGCCGGAATCTGGAGTTCAAGATACCGAGAGACAGGTTCGGCAACTTTCACCCAAAGATTTTGGCCATCTTGAAGGACCAGGAGGAGGAATGCGAGAGGCTTGCCGGAAGCCTGTATACCAAAGGGTTGACCCAGTCGCAGGTTGGACAGGTGTTCGATGAGATATACGGGGAGCACTACAGCAAGACGAGCATATCGAGAATGATAGAGTATGTGCGCCGTGACGTTGCGGAGTGGCTCGAGAGAGGCTTGGATGGGTACTATCCGATTGTGTTCGTAGACTGCGTCCATATCAAGGTGTTCCGGAAGAAGCGCGCGGCAACGGAAGCGTTCTATGTCATCCTCGGAGTGAACGAGGATGCCACGCGCGAAGTGCTGGGCCTCTATAACAGCCCGATAGAGAGCGCCGCCGGCTGGATCAACATGTTCGATGATCTTCGGGGACGGGGCGTCGAGCGCATCGGCTTGATAGTCGCGGACGGCCTTTCCGGACTGGACAAGGTCATCGGCGAGAAGTACCCTGGTACGGCGTTCCAGCGTTGCACGACGCATCTCAAGCGCAATATGCTGGCCCGTTTGCGCCATGGTGATAAGAAGGCGTTGGCCGATGATATGCGGGAGGTGTTCCGCACGGGAGACAAGAACTATACTGTTGAGCAAGGCGTGGCTGCGTGGAAAGAGATGTGCTTGAAATGGGGCAAGGACTACCGTTCCATCCAGAACCTGGCCGAGGATGAAGACATTGGTTTTCACTTCACGTACCTGAACTATGCGCCTCATATACAGGCGATGATTTATACGACGAACTGGATTGAGCGGCTGCAGAAGGACTTTCGGCGTGTCACACGGATGCGAGGGGCGATGCCGGATGAAGTCTCGGTCATCGTGCTGATGGGCAAGACGGCGATGGACAAGGAGTCATACCGGAGAGTTTTCCCTCGGATGAGAGAAGAAAGGGTTCTCTTCCCGAACGGTTGAGCTCTCAGGGGCTTACCGGCCCCTGCCGCTGAGGCAGACCTCCGGGAAGTTTTTCATCAGTTGGCTGATTGACTGGAAAAATGAAATTTGTACGTTCTTTAAATTGCAGAGTCTGTTCTGGACACACTAATTGCAACGCTACCGTAGTCGGAGTAGTCGGTCAGGGAGCGTCGGCCGATGTGAGTACCAACGAGTTTGCACAGTTGTTAACGGTAACGACTAGTGCGGCGATTTCGGTTATTTGAAGTGTAGCGTTTTCAATAACATGAGTACATCTTTTTTGACAACAATGATGCTCCGTTTTTGTTACCGTATTTGCTGCATTCTTTATACCGGGCAACTGCCCTTGGCAATGACGCTAACCACTGTACCTTCATTTTGCTATGCTCTATCTCTGAGTATTCCAGCCAATATTTCATAAAAAACCGACTACTCCGAACTACGTCGCTATATAACATGTTTGACATCACCCAGCCTGAAAAGAGCTAAGTAAGGGCGAAGTATAACGAGAGATGGTTAAATCTCATGTGCTATTTTTAAAAAGAGTTCTATCGCCTCAGTGATGCATGAAGCCTTGTACACAATTCCAAGATCAATCATTTGACTTGATTTAACGACGGGAATATCCTTTGTGGGGATTTGAATAATATCTAATTGATTCATTTCGGTGCGAACATAGACAGAAGCTACTATTCCTAGAAAAATAATTCTATTCCCAGCATACAGTGTATTATCTCCTTTTTTTGTAAAACTACCGACATTGCAAATAAAAACTGGGCTACCGCTAGACCCGGGAAAAATAGAGGCGTCTATTAAGAATTTCGGCTGATTGTCAAAATCAATGTTAGCAGGAGTTGCGGTGATACCCTTCCTCACGATTGGTAATAAATGTTTTGTATCATACAGCCCGTTCGGATAACCAACAATGATTACATCTTCTACAGCATCAATTTCTTTCAATACCGCTTCTGTTGGAACAATGTCATTAGGAATCGATCGATAAAAGATCGTTATATTATTCTTTTTCAGTTTATTAACTATTGGGCCGAGAGGAGATATCGCAACATCTACCTCAGGATTCGGATGGAAAAACCATTGATTGCGAAAATTGTTAAAATGTAACGTATGAACGTTCCCTAAATCAGGCTGATTCTCTTTTGCCAAGTTAAATTCAAGCCATCCTTCAATGGAGTTTTCAACGACATGTTTATTACTAACCAAAAAGGGATATGAATTCCCATTATGGGAATAATCAAAGATAAAACCCGTACCGGTACTGCTTCCTTTTGGTATAGATGTTTTTATGCGTACTGTTGTAAATAACAACTGCTCAAAAAGTGAATTGACTTCCATAATAAAATGTTTGTTTATAGTTTTTTCATAGAGACTATCGCATTATTCATTCTGCAGATTGCAAAATCACAAAATGACCAGCCGCATTCGAATTGTATGAATCAACGACATACGCTCCGCTCACAATAGGCTTTCCCGTTATATTTTTCTCAACCATGAAAGAATAAACCGATTGTAACTCTGATCTTTTCGTCCTCGTAAAATTGAAGTGCTCGCTAGGGACCAAATACGAAGTATCCACTATGTCATCAAGCCTCTTCAGGCCCAGTGTCTCAGGGTAATATGCGACAATTCTCAACGCTCCTCCCTCCGCTCCAATATGAAATACTATTTGATTATGCAATGTTTCCCCCTCCAAAGAAAAAGATATGGGGATAACTTGAGGGATACCCCCCATTGTTGTCACTCCATTGCTATCACTCTCCACTTCACAAGAGGAACAACCAGAAAAAAAGAACAGAAATCCTAACAATAATGTTATAACGTATTTCATGTATGAATAAATGTTATGTTGTGATAAGATGCTATTAACCTTGAAAATGTTGAGTATTCCATCAACTTTGTCCCCATCCGATGAATATTTTTCTTCCATTTGAGTAGTAACTACTATTCCAAACTAAATCATTGACCCTGTTATAGGGATATTTTTCTCCTGTATTTATTCTCCAAAAAAAGTAATCGTAAATGTATGTCTCTTGAGAAAGAATGTTTCCTTGCATATCCCTAATTATTTCAATCTCTCTCGTTTTATATCTATAAAATCCATCGATTAAGAACGCATGACCCACTGTCGAGTTAACCCCATGAGCACCTGTACATAATACAGGGCGCTGATTCCTTATCTCATTCATAATTATATCAGGAGTTGTGGAACTATAATAATTTTGATAACTTACTCCAGCCAACATGAAAGAAGAAAGGGTATTCGCTACTGAGTCAACCGATGTGTCTCCATAAGTATCCCTATAATCAAAAAACTCACTCGGTTCATATCCATATCTTGTATTACTCCGTTTTGCGATTAGAGCGCACAAAGCTGGCATATATGGATCTGTATAGGTATATGGATTATAAAACTCCGTGCTCATATAATCCCAACTCGTTGTCGATGGATTAGAAAATGTCCAGTAATAATTGTCATCATAATAATAACTGTTGCATGACGCATTGCTATATAAGTCGTTAGGATAGCCAAAAGCATAGTGTGTATAATATAGAAGTTGAGCAATAGCTATAACTGCACACCCCGCATAGCAACGATCGTTATTATCAAATTTCGGAATAGCATTATTCCAAGGATCTCCCTGCCACCATTCAGTCACAGTTAGACTTGGATAGTTCTCATATATTAACGTATCAATAATTGTTTGGATATCTACTTCCATTGTATCGGGATCTTCATTTCTTATTTTTTTCATATGCGATCTATCTCTCAACATAGCAACTCTTTGTGAACGCATCCATTCTGTACGAGATTCCTTAACATTTTCTTCGAATGAATTCCGATTACTCACTATAAGGTTTTTGATCGACTCGAACCAAATTCGATTATGCCTGGTCATTGGTTTATCCATGTCTATATTAAAACCTCCGGTATCTCCACTGCTTATAATTGGTCCACTAGAAGAATCCCCAGAAATAATGAACCAATGCCCATCAAAAAGGTTAACAATATAGATATATACATTTAGGTCAAATTCATATCTAATAATACTTTCTATCTCCTTTGGTGTAATATTACAACGAAAGAAAAGATAGTGTTCAACATCAGACTCCGAAATACCTTCTGTAATGCTCTCAACAGAAACTTTAGTTATTATGTCAAATAACTTCTGATGGCTCTCAAATACTTCAGAATTGTTTTGCCGCATAGGATCAACGCAAGCTGATACTAGTAAAACATATAACAAACAGTAAAAAAAGCGACGGCTCATATCATTAATTATTTAAAGTTGTTTAAATCTATTTACCCTTACTCCTCTTTTCAAATCCATTGTTTGTGGTTTCATAAAGGAATTGTTTATCTCTCCTATTAGGAAGCATTAGCGTAACCTCATCTGGTCATCAATGCCAATTGAAAAATGAAAACAACCAATTAAGTGTTATAATGTTATTTCATCACTACACGGATTTTTAAAGTCTTACTAAGGCGAGCTGTTTCTTGCTATTTGTTAAACGTCCCACGTTACATCTTGCCAAGTACAGCCCTGACAGCCTTCTCCCATTCTTTGGGTTTGTCGGTATCGAATGTGCTCTGCCGTGGCAACCTATGGAACAATTTGTAAAACGTCCGCCGGACAGGGTGCTTTTGCAGGTCTTCAGCTTTCAAAAATGCGTAGAAGCATCGGTCTGTTCCGGCTTCCGTGTAGGGGAATTTCAAAGTGATTCCCCTACAATCAGCCGTTACAATATCCCCTTCCTTGTAATCGTCCCGATATTCAAAGTCCGCTCCGACGCTTGCCAAAAGCGTATGACGATTGTACCATTTACGGTAAGATTCCGTCACCTCCGCTTCAGAACTCATATTCTAGATTTATCTATCGCTAAAACATAAAACCCGCATGCAGTGTCAACTGGCCGGCGAGTCCAGTAGGATAGCAAGAGGCATCAACCCAATCATCCTTCAAGCGCCTATGAAAATATTGGGTACTTTGGCAGTAGTAGCCCAACTTCACGAATAGTTGATGCGCACCGCCAACCTGTATGTCACAACCAATTGCGGGCTCAAAAAACAATCCTGACATTGGCTGGCTCACTGTGCCGATGAACTTCTTCACTTCTTTCATATTACGGGTAGTCGATAACCCTGCGTCAAAATTCGCGAATGGCGACACCTTCCCTTTCGTGAAGTTCGCCTTTCCTCGCACAAAGAAACGGAAACGGTTATACTGATCGTAATCATAGCGATCACTCTCTATCTCAGAAGGGAGGAAGAATGTATGCTCATGGTATTGCAGCGCTTTGTTCATCTGATAACCCGCTCCTACACCAAAGAAAACATACGGGTTGGCCTGATAGCCCGCTACAAGGTCAGCCCCCATCCCATGCTTTGAGTTTTGGTCTAATGCATACCCTCCATGGACATCAACGCCAAATCGAAAGCCAGGCTGCGCTTGGAGCCCCGTCGCCATGCATAGCAGGAACGCGACAATGATCATAAATCTAGTTTTCATATTAGCCTCCTTTGTTTTAATGGGATATGTTAGTTATCATATTGCTTGCCGCCATCGTATTCGAACCGGCCGTAAATGTATCAGGAATATACCATCCATTGAGATTCCCGCCAAGCCCTAAATTGTGATACAGATAATTTGTATCGCTGTATGTCGTGCCTACATAAGTGCCGCCACTTTCATAGAATAGCGGTTCGTCCATTGACAACACCTTCAATTCATACTCATAGTGTCCGACAACATGCTTATATCCTTCACAAACCCAAGCCATATCGATGGTCACGCCATTGACAGTTCTATTTCCACTAAGATATACGGGCTCATAGTTTGTTATATCAGAAATTACACTGCTTCTTGAATAAACAGACAAAAGATTATTATATCCCAAGTCGTGGTATAGCGTATATGCCGCCACGGCATCGGTAGGATCCCAACCAGAAGCTTGGTAAGTCGGACCGAACTTTCCGGTAAGCCAATACAAGAAATTGGATGTCGTAGTAGTCGGACTTGTAAGCGGCATGTTATTCCAATTCAAACCATTGGGGTAGTTGGGCCTTTGATGGTATCTCATTATCTGTCCCACAGCTACTGTGCGGCTACACCAAGGCCTGAGATTCCCATTTCCATCCGTATAAGTTACATTATATCCATTCTCGCGCGCCCACGTAGATCCGATCAATGGACCGATTGTACTTGTAGATTCAACGTATTTCTCAAGGATTACGGAATATAACATATAGTTATATTCAGGATTTGCAAGACCTTGAGCGAGTTGACACCATGAAGAATATACCGAAGAGGGCATTGCAGATGGCTGGTCCATCAAGGCGTAGCAGGTGTAACCTTGCTGCTCCCAAGCCGCAACACTGGATTGTCTTAGGGCAAAGGCTTCCGCTTCTGATTTAGTTTCGATCCACTTGGCAACATATTTCTTTTCAAACACGGACCACATTATACGTATACTCCTTGCAGTCTCTTCATCAGCCTCATCCCTCTCAGCAAGAGCTATCTGCTCGTTCTGCTCATCGATCCATCCCCCCAAAGGACAGTAAACAAAAGAGTCATCAAAATGGCCTTTTTCAACCATTGCCAAAATAGGGTAGTACTTTCGCGAAGCGCTAACAACGATAAAACCATTGTTTTCTTTAAAATTTACAGCATACATTGACGGCTCTTTATTTTCACAGAATACAGTATAGACGTCACTCACTTTTTTCTCTACCTCACCTTTTGTTTCTATCTTGTTTTGATTATTGAAGAGAAGCGCCACGTTGATGGCCTCATCGGCAGTAATGGGAGTCATCCCTGGCTCGATGCGCAAATCAATAGCCTTAATCTGAGCAGAAAAACGATCTGGACGGTCAACCGTTATTTGGTTGCAGCTAGTTAAGAAAGCTAGAAGTAACAATGGTAACGGAGTAATTTGAATTTTCATAATTTCAATGAATTAAACAATTATTACACAATGAAATAACCACAGAATTGCGCTCCATCAGCTGTAATGAAATCAATTCGATATAAACCCGATCCGTTTGTAATAGGTATGATACAACTACCGCAATTAGAATCAATTGCCGTATTGACACTTGCGTTATTGGATAGATTCGTAAGTTGAATCGTTACCTCTCCTATATTAGAAAGGAAAACAACTTCAATACAAGACATTGATTGGTACAGAGTAACTGAGAGAGGAACGATACTTCTTCCGGCTCCATTTTCTGAAGTATATTCTTCTATTCTCACCTCAGTCCCTTCCTCTTCATCGGGGATGTTTTGAGCAAAAGAATGAAAGGGGAAAACAAACATGGCTGTGAAAACCAGCATCAGGGATAAAAAATACTTTTTCATAGGCTTGACTTTTTTACAAATTTACTCTCTGTTATTTGATAGGCGAAGAAATAAAACCTATCATTTTTACAAACAAAATCGGCCCTAGATATGCGTCTAAGGCCATTCTTGGCTTTTGAGAGGTGTCATAAATCTATCATTTTTAACATATTGATTATCAATATGTTACCCCCCCCCCCCCGTGATATACTTGATAGGAAATTGCGTAACTACCTGTCTCTGCGGGCATTATGAAAGCATCCCGAGAACTGATCTAAATAATGAGAATCGTCAATGCTGTATAATTTCTTGAGTCGATATCTCTCAACATTCACATTGTGCTTCTGAAAATTGGGAATAATAACGCAAATCATCTCTCAATTGACAGAACATACTTGATACTGGGCATGACCGGGAACAGGGAGACCTGATTCCACGTTTTTGTCTCGGCGTCGTAGGTCAGCATCGAGGGGTTGTGGCGGTTCAGCACGTTGAAAACGCCGAGAGTCAGGCTATGGGATAGCGGATGTCCGCTGACATTGCCTGTCTGGAAATCAAATTGGTAGCCCACGTCCAGGCGTATGTATAGCGGCATCTGCCAGTTGTTCGGGTGCGTGTAGTAGTCCAGCACAATCTCTGCGGACGGAAAACGGCCGACATACTGGCCGGCAGGAACTGTCTCCCAGTGCCCGCTCTGCAGTGTGAAGCCAGTGTTAATGCCTTTCCACTGTGCACTGGCATGGAGAATGTGCCTCCTGTCATAGCGGGCAGGGAAGGGTTTTCCGTTATCGATGTACGGAAAACGCCGGTCAGTCTTCGACCATGTATAAGCCACACTCCACTCAGCGCCGGTCTCCGGAAGACGGCCTTCATAGAGCAACTCTGCACCGAAAGACGTACCATCCCCTACCTGAGCGTGGTCATTCCAGCCGCCGGCAACCGATGTGAACATAGCCATCGCGTCGGTGTAGTACACGAGGTTTTTCATCTTCTTATAGTAGCCGCCCAGTGTAAGGGCATGGCCCTCATACGATGCGAAGATGCCGCCGTAAACCTGTCGGGCACGTTCCGGCACAAGGCGCTTCGTGCAGGGTACGACCAGATCCAGCGACCATCCAAGCGGCGTACCCTCGAGCGTATGGTCAAACTGCACGCGGTTGTCATAGGTAGCTTCTATCCCCAAACCCTCTATCATGCGCCATTTGGCGCTGGTACTGAACTCCCAAAGCGTTCCTTTCCACTTGTCCCATGAAAATGGGGCACGGTTGTCGTAGTGGTTCGCGCGGACCGTCGCATTCATGTCCAGCGGTGACGTCCGCAGCGACAGTTCCACGAATCCGGATGTCATCACAGGCCTGCTCACATGTTCCGTGTAAGGGCTGTCTTCCACCACCTTGATCTTCGACTCCGACACCTTCGCCGCTCCTGGGCTCATCACCATCCGTTGGTGGCTGAGCCCTTCCGACACCAGGAAACGGCCGTCGAACAGACTGTGCTCCGCTGACACCCCGTATCGTTGTTCTTCGATCCGCGTCTGGAGTTGGACGTAGCTCGATTCACCGCGAAGCACCATCGCGTGTTCCATGTTGTTCCGGAAGTGATTGTACGAAACATCCGCCTTCACCGTTGTCGAAGGTAGCTTGAAACGGTAGGACAGGTGTCCCATGGCGTTCTCCCAGCCCAGCGTATATTCCACATCTGGGAAGCCTATCATGTAACCGTCACGGCTGCCGAAGCCTGATACCGTCATTTCATGGCGGGGAGACAGCGAGACGGCTGCCTTCAAGTAGGCATCCCAAACACCCATCTGCAGGTCGGGCATCCGGCCTTCCTTGTCGAAACTTTTCTTCAGCAAGCCATACTCCAGTCCGAAGGGCGACCATCGGACCGAGGCCAGCACCGACGCCTTCTCTCTCACGACAGGAGCGCTCACCGTGGCTCCGAGGAAGGTGTTCGACAGAGAAGCCGCGGTCTTCAGCGTCTTGTGATCCAATGTCGCAGAGTGCAATGACACATGGCTCGCCGTCAGTCCTCCCTGCTCTCCCCCGAAGCCGCCGACGCAGAAGTCCATCGTCTCTATCGCATCGCCAGGCACCGAAGTGGTCAGACCCAGCAGGTGGCTCAATCCATAGATCCGCACACCGTCAAGCGTGAACAGGTTGTTGCCCAGGTTGCCGCCGCGGGCAAAGAACGCAGAAAAGCCTTCGGCTCCCGAGGATACACCCGGACGCGTCAGCGCATACTTGATCGGGTCGTTCTCCCCGACAGGGCTCAGCACCTTCCCACGGAGCACCTTGAGGTCCGTACTGAACCTCCCGGGGAGCCGCTCCTCAATGCGGCGCCTGTCCGTCTTCACGGCTGCAGGCAACGTATCACGAATCATGGCTTCCCGCTGCGGAAGGTCCTGTGCACGCAAAGGTGACATCCCACACCAAAGAAGCAGCGACAATAGCGCCGTCCTTCTCAGTTCTTGTCTCAGTAATCCCATACGCCGCATGTCCAGTTCTTTTTCAAGTCAATGGCGGCACCGAAGATTCCGGTTCCGCCTTCCACGTTCGTATAGTGGTTCGTATTCGAATAGATGCCGATCACATCCGTCCCGACATCATGCAACAGCTCATGAAGCACCAGTTCTTGAAGATAGCGGTCATACTCTTCCGAAACGGTCATGAAATGGACAAGGCCTACTTCGCTGTTATCGTAAAGCCAGCGGCACGCTTCCTCGTCATGGGAAATGCCATGCATCCGTTCATCGAACATTTGGATCTGATGTATTTCGCCAATTATCTCCATAAAATAATCGCAATAACCATAATGTGCGCCGGTAAAGTCGCCGGATATGGCAAGCGTATCCTTCTTCTGATACTCCATATACGGAGGAATCCGCAGAAAGCGATCATGCAGTGGCTTTCCGGACACTTCCGGATAGACCGTCAATGCCTCCGGGACCTTGCTTTCCGTAAAATAGGTGTGAGTAAGGTTGAAATCATCCACCAGTTCGTCCCGGTTCGTAGCGAGGGTCTCCTCCAGGAAAGATCCTCCCCTTGTTTTTGAAAAACCTGTCTTGTAAACCCAGAATACACTGGCAAGAGTAATATCAGAATAGTGTATGGCATACAGCATGCGGTCCGGTCTTATATATCCTTTATTATCTGCGCTCCAATTTGTGATGCGCGTCGTTCGCCCGTCATGATAGGTGAATTCAAAAGTGAGGGGATCTCCAGGCGTCATGACTGACTCGACGAACAGGTTGTCAAAAGGAAGTTGGGTTTCGGCCCTAAGCGTATCTCCACTAGGGAGGATAACGTGCAACTGATAAGACTGACCCGGCTCCATCGGCATGTCAAGCCGCCACTGACCGTCCGTCTCATGGGTAAAACGACCCACAGGATCATAGCGACGTGTTGTCGTGTCATGCGATGACAGCAAGATTTCTGCCTCTTCGACAGGACGGTAATCCCCTGCTCCATTCCGGGACAGATAACGCAACTCCAGCCACTGCGTGCTGTCCGGACTCAGGATGCAGTGGACCCATGGGATGTCCGGATCCTCCTTCGGAACCAGGTCAACCGGCTGGTAACACGAGGCTATCCCCATCCCCAACAAGAGGACGAGGACAGCCCGCATAATGTATGTTCGTTTCATATCTTATAGATGCAAATCAACCCAAGAACGTTGCGTTCAGCATCTCTCATTCTTCTTCCTCGTCAACATTCTCGACACGGCCGTTAATAGGCTTTTTTTTACAAATTTACTCATTGCTGTCCACTAAAAGTTATGGACGTAGTTAAAAGTTAAAAAACCATAGTAACCGTATCTTTAAGCTCAACACCGCTCTCAAGTGTAACGCAAATAGTAATATCAACATCGCCTACGATGTTTAATTCTTTCTGCGGAACACCCAACTCTATCATCATTGAAGGCAAAGCCATTGGATAATAAGAAAGAAATTCACTAATTGGAATACTCGAATGAAATCGACCAATCAACATTTTACTTCCAGCAAATAGGAAATCTCTGCTATTGACAGTAAATAAAGTAGACAATTCGCTTCCAGGTAATCTGTCTAGAAAGGAGCGATTGGCAACAATACTTATTTCCTTACATTTTTCTGTTCTATACGAGACACGTTCACAGACAGAGCCTCCTTTAACAACAACGATTCCTAATCTATTGTAGTATGCTTCTATCTCCGCCTCCATCTCTGCGTCCCGAAGAGCAGACTCCCCAAAAATATCTATTATAAACTGAATTGAAGAAAAACCCTTAATATCACTGATTCTCATAGAATCACATTTTTGAGAATCAAAATCCAACGAAATACCATACCCTGGGCTCTCTGTACATGATGATAAAAGGATGGAGACAATGATAAGAGTTCCTTTTAATTGTTTAATGAAAACCATAATAAATCATTCGTTAGTTAATTCAAAGTTACTTGAAAAAGCAAGCGAAAGTCCCGTCCAAAATCTTACAAAGGCATTGTTATACCCATGTAATCTAGTGATAATCAGCCGATTATTAAATCCCCGAAAAACTCGGTCTTACATCGAAAAAAAGCCGACGCGGGTAATTTCACAACTTCCTGTAATCCAACACTTTACCCCCCCCCACCAAAATCGGTCGGGAAACGGTTTAAAAGAATTGATGATAGAAGGGTGAAAACCAGCGTCTTACAAATTAAAATACATCTGATATTGGTCCTTGTATGGACTCTCCAGATGACGGATCCGATCTTTTAAGCGGGATCTACGGGTATAGACATTGGCGGGGGATATACCTAGTAACAAAGAGATGGTATTCGTATCAAAACCGACAATGGAATAGCAAATGAAACGGGCATCCATATCTGTAACTATTCCGGTTTTGCCAAGATCGGATTTCAAGTGTTCGACTACGTTGCCCAGATACCGGTTTACCTGATACTCAAATCGGGAATACTTTTCATCGTCCTGGGCAATTTCATTGACTATTTTTTCCACTCTTCTATAGACCGCTTCCTTCTTTCCTTCATCTTCCCGGCCCCTCGCCTTGAGATATGACTCACAAAGAGATCCTATCCTCTCCAACTGATCCTGATAAAACTGGGCGAACGTCTTTTGAAGGGCAGCAATGTCCGACTCCAGGGAAGCATTTGTCTGTTGCAGGATCCGGTTCGCTTGCTCTGCCGTACGAACCAGTTCATCAGCTGCCTGTCTTTCTCGAACTCTCTTTCGATTGAGCAGATATGCTACAAATCCTATCAGGGATAGCAGGAACAATACTGCAATCCCCCAGATCAGCCGGTTGTTTGCCAACTGACGCTGCGTTTCAGAAGCTTGCTTTTCATAATACTCCTGCAAAGTCTGGGCAACAGAATTGTCCAGCAACTCATAAACAGTTGTGTCCTGCTGTCTGTATATGCCTTTCAGCAGATCGAGCGCCTGCTTGTAGTCTCCATTATGCTCTGCTATCCGATACGACATATAGCGGGCTTGAACGCGACTGTTTTCCGGTTGACGGGACATCATCGAAAGAATCTTATCACTCGTACTATCGTCACCCAGCAAAGCTGAGGCATAGGCATAGACACCATAATCCCGCATCGACATAGGCTTACCGTATTCTGAAGAGATCATTGCCAGTAAGTTGATCGCGCCTTCAGGATCGGGTTCAGGCTGAACGATTTTCATTACTGCATATTGCGAAAGATATATCCGCATATATGCCGTATCCTGCTTCAACTTCTGCAAACACACTTGATACAGAGAATCTGCCTTGTACCAATCCTGTTTCTCCTGAAAGGCCATAGCAAGTCGTCCGGTTGACAAATCAAAGCGATGGGTATCACCGGTGGCAGTAAAGCATTCCCGTGCCTTCTCTGTATATTCCAAAGTTTTGTCAACACTATGGACTTCCCGATAGACATTCGCGATTCCCATGTAGAGCAAGCCCTTGAACTGCTCATCGATAGATCCCGCGGAAACATCCTCGGCTACTGTGAAGGACAAGATGGCCGCCGTGTAATCGTGCTGGTTTTCCTGAATTCTGCCCAAATAATAATACGACTTCATTTTCTGGTCAGCCGATCCATGCCGGTCGTAGTACTCCACCGCCGGCATCACCACATTCACGTCAGTCGTGTCGATCCAGTTCTTGTCGAGGGCCATGGCGTGGAGCAGGGCGTAGTGGGCGCGGAGGCTGCGAGTGGTGAGGGTCGTCGTATCGATGGCGCGGATGGTGGCCAGAGCGCTGTCGGGACGCTGCTGGATGTAAGTCTCTACGTCATTGAGCGTAGCGGCTGTCTGGCGGCTGGAGCAGGACGCCAGAAAACCAAAGGCCAGGAAAAGAACTATGAGGGGTGCGCGATAACGTAGCATACTTGAAGGATTGGTTGAACTATACAAATATACTCAATAATCGGCGAGATCGTTCATAATGGCCTCCAGGCCTTCGGCCTCTTCCGAACTAGACAGCCAAATAAACGCTGCAACGGACACAACTCATTGTCAGGCGTTTATGAAAGTTGATCCCTTTCGTTTTATGGGGGATCAACTTCTGTAAATGACTGGTTATCAATTGCGTCCGTTGCAGCGCAAGAATGGGGGGCTTTCGTCTATTACAGCCGGGGTTGCCAGAATCTCAGATTATTGATAACTTTGCGGCGAGATTCGCGACCGCAGGGAGCGAATGACGAAAAAAGACACGCGTATGAATCTGGTAGCTATCGTAGGACGCCCGAATGTGGGCAAATCGACTTTGTTCAACCGACTGGTGGGCATCCGCCAGGCCATTGTCGATGAGACGGCGGGCGTGACGCGCGACCGCCATTACGGCAAATGCGAATGGTGCGGCCACGAGTTCTCGGTGGTCGATACGGGCGGTTTCACTTCGAACAGCGA
>JAEEGH010004220.1_pt1 | contig 37009 bp, 38 predicted proteins | sample 9134181 | NCBI WGS metagenome assembly JAEEGH01 (sample SAMN16246544, study PRJNA631951) | gut metagenome | biome: gut microbiome; feature: rumen; material: DP-attached | host: Bos | place: Iran: Karaj | collected 2018-10
CGACGGCAAATGCAGTTGTTCCAAGCCCACCTAAACTTTCCCCAAGCAGGTATATCTTTCCCTCAAAAACGAGGTAAGTCATATAATCATCATCCTTAAAAACCCGGAACCCATATTTGTCTGTCATTTCGTTTGGCGAGACATTGTGCCAGCCTCTGTCCGTTTTATCACCAGCCTCCATCATTTCAAGAAAGTCTGCAACGCCTTCTTCCGATGGCGTCAACGGAAAAACATGTATTCCGCCTCCCCATATTTCCGCCTTTGTGTATGGTTTAGCTGTTATCATCACATCTCTATCAGGCATAACAAATGAGAATGCTCGATACTCCCCATCATTATACTTCAAAGGCAATTCCTGACCATCAAGGTATAAATGAATTCCGCCATCATATATAACAGCAATCTGTACATCTACAACTTCACCAGCCTTAGCTTTCGTAGGCGTTTTCAGGAAAAGGTATTCAAGCTCCCCCAGATTGTAACTGATATCATAATAAGGTTCGGAATCGTCTTTGAAAATCCCAATAACCAGCACAATCCATATTATTATCGCTACAACAAGAAGCGCCCCAACCAGCAACAGCCATCTTTTTCTACTTGATTGTATTTTCCTGAGTTTTATCATGCTAGCCTCCCACAACACAAAAAACGTCTTCTTCCTAGTACACAAAACTTTTACTTTTCCGCAATATCAGGCATATCAACTTTGCACATGCAACAGATAAAAATCATCCGCATATATACGCTCTCCCTGCACATACGGCTTTAGGTTTTCCTCATGCCACCGTTGCATTCTGGGCGCAAACCACTCTTGTTTACTCCACTGCACAAAATGAATACCAAGGCAATCCAACAACGTCAATATATAGCAGGCATCCAACACATCGTAGCGGATTGTTCCGCCGGCATTCCGATACCCTTCTGCCATTTGTTGTCTGCGTACCAATGATCCGCCGATATTCCCAAACAGAACCGCAAGATTGTACATCGGATGCCCCATTCCGAAAAATGAAAAATCAATAGGCACCAATCCTTCCGGTGTTTTCCCGATAAACCATAATTGTTGAAAATACCATCTATCAGTTGCGTAGCATAATTCGGTCTGCCGGCGGTATAATCCTTAGCATATCCGTCAAAGTTTTTTGTTGTATCCATTTACTGTTTTTCCTTTTATGATTTCAACGACATCACATATACCTGACAGGGATTCGCCTCATCCCAATAAAGCGGAAACACCTCTAACTCCTTAAACCCGCAGCTGATGTAAAAAAGATTGGTCCTGTCATAATCCTCATAGACTCCCATCTTTACGGTCTTGACCTGCATGAACTCATAGCCTTCGGAACGGGCAGCTTTCTTGGCATTTTCCACGAGCTGTCGGCCTATGCCGCTTCGGTGAAAACCCTTTAACACTCCCATAACAGCGAGTTCAACCGTGGCCTTTCCCGTTTCTTTCAGGCAAAGAAATCCCACAGCCTTTCCCTCTTCCATCGCTGCAAGGAATGTCCAATCGACACAGCAGGAAATGTATTCCTCTCTGCTCTCCTCTATTTCAAACCAATCAGTAAGAGCCTCGAGTACTCTTCTTGCGATAGCCTGTTTTTCTTTGGAATCCGTAATTTCAACTATCATTATTTTCTGTCCTTTTCACCCGTTATTCTGTGTTTCATCCGGGTATTTCCAGAAACCGCCGGTATGGAAATTTACATTTCCGAGAGGCTTTGCGGTCAGTTCGAAAATCACACATCCGTCCGGGCACACGATCGTTTTGGTGTATTTCCCGTCGCCGCCGAGTTTGGTGAGGTCCCCGCCGCTTCCGGTCAGGCATGCTGCTTCCCTGAAAGTTTTTAATTCTGATTAATCTGTTTTAACTTCATGACAAGGCCATACAATAACGGGATATCTATGTATTCTTCCGTTATTTCCTGCCCACGTTTTTCGATGCTTATGATTTCAAAATCGGAGTCGAAAAAGTCCCTCAGCCTTTGTTCCGAGAAGGATACCCCCGTATTCCTTTTCGTATAAAAATCTAAATCATCAAGCTCTTCGGCTCCCCCTTCATCAGCCGAAAAACACAACAATACAAAGTACCCATTCTCCTTTAAGATCTCCTTAAGGAGCTCTCTGTACTGCAATCTTCTGTGTGGTGCCAGGTGATGAAACATTCCGCTGTCTATTACGAGGTCATACTTTCGGTCTTCAAAATCAACCGACAGAAAACTGTTGCAAATAAACCTCACATTGTTAAGACCTTCTGCTTTTCTCTTCGCATTACGAATTGCGACGTCAGAAGAGTCTATGGCAACTACGTCAATTCCCTTCTTTGCCAGATAGATTGCGTTTCTGCCTTCTCCGCATCCAAATTCCACGGCATCCTTGATACTGTGTGTTTTCACAAATTCCGTTATCATTTTATCCGGCAACGTATTGTTTGTGAGGAACGGCGCTTTCATTACTCTTTCTTCATAAAAAGTATTCCAGTCAATACTTTCGTTTAAACGGTCAAGAACCAGAAACAAATCTTCATAATTATTGATTTCAACTTTACCCATGTTCCCCCCTGTTTTTCCTAATCCTGTTCCATTATGCTATAAATATATCTCACAACGCGTATCCGAGATTAATATCAAAAGGAGCTATCAGCAGCCTTTGTAACTCTTTGTTGTATTTTTCAAAAAAGAGTTTTATGGCAGTACCGTAGTTTTCTTTTGTATCAAACTCCCACCAGGAGTAATACTTGACGCACTTTACAATCTTGGTCAATTCCCGCGGGGGCTCACCAAGCTCAATCCCGTCGATGGTGTAAAACCTTTTGAAATGCTTTATCGAAATACAGCCGTCACACTTCATCTGCTCTTCCGAAATCTGCCTGATTAACGTTTCAAACTGATCGAGTTTATCAGGCTTTACCTGAAACAGTTTTAATTCAATAAATGTCTTTCCCATACTGTTCTCCGTTGACTTTACTTTCCAAGCTTTTCGGGTTTATTTCAGGATTGCTTCGGCTATCTGTTGCACACTCATATCATCGGTCACGAGCGTATCTTCCAAAGACAAAAAGTACTCTAGTGAATGCAGGCTTACTCTGAGCCATTCGTCGGTTCTCCACTCGCACCGTTCATCGTTCTTCCAGCGGTCAGTCAGATGCTTTTCATCACAGACCAGCGTGACACTCTTTAAGTCTAATTGCATCCCGGCAATGCCTTCCCTGATTCGTTCTAATACCTGCCCGTCATCCATCAGCCATACCAGCACAATCTGTCTGCATGCCGAACATTTTCTGTAGTTATCTATCATGTGTAAGATATTATCGACAGCCATCGCCTTTGTCTCATCGTTCCCGACAAAGGGATGAATATCCATACACCAGTCTCCGTCTATAAATGCCGTTCCGGCACAGGAATCCGCGATATATCTGCCGACCGTTGTTTTCCCGACCCCCATCGGTCCGTTGATTACAATAACCCTCACTGTTGCCTCCTGCTGCCATAATACAAAAACACTTTACCGATATTTAACCCGCATGTGTTTCTTTCCCTCATATATCTTCCTCAATCTCATGGAAAATGTCAGTACTCCACCTTCACGGTGTCGAGTCCGTAAATTTCCCTGAAACGCTTCTCGTCGTCGGGATTTCTGATCAGCATCACTTCCGTAAAATACCCGTCTTTTTTGTTTTTGAATCCCGCAACTTTCTCTCCCGTGCAGATGGAGCTTCGTATAACCGCATACTGCGTGTCCGGATCAAACTTGATATTTTCCCGAAGATTCTTCTCGAAAAGCGAGGTTTTGGATTTGAATTTGAAAAATCTCATAGCTTTCCTTTCCACCTACTTCTTCCTCATGTACCAATAGGTATAATCCTTCCTAAAGCCCAGCTTCCGGTATAAGTTCATCGCCGCCTGATTGGTCTGAACAACCTGCAGGAAGACGTGTTCCGCGCTTCAATAGCATTTCCGACAACTCCGTGTCAGCATCAGTCAGCTTAAAGATTGTCGGCAGCCCCTGCTTTTCGTAGCATTTTTCACAGTATTCAATCTTCTCTTCCAAAGGTTTCGCAGAAGGATAGAGAACACTGACGGAGTTGGCCCTGCTTGTGTAACCGTTCGAGAAACGCAGCAGCCATCCGTCATACTGCATCACATTCAAAGCCACATGCCCGTTTGCGGCAACTTCCTCTAAAAAACGAATTTTATCTGACATACTTCCCCCCTCTCCTCGCCTCACGTTTTCTGCGCCTTTGCTCCCGGTTGTTCTTCTCCGACTCAAAAAGTTCCGTTACCGCATCGGTCAGGTCATCGGGCCAGACCCTGCCGCTTTTCATAACACTCGCCCAGGGGCAAAGCGTCTCATACTCGTCATCAAAGATAACCGTATAAGGAGGCCCGCACCGGTCATCCACCGACATGTACAGATGCCTTCCGTCATACATAATCTTCGCGGCATCCCACTCGGACATCGCCTCGTTAAGCCTGTCAAACAGCTCTTTGGTCAGCTCAAACAAATGATAGGCCTGTATCCCGCCGTATTCCCCGAAATACCGTCCGTTCCGCTCATCAAAGCAGGCTTTCCAGCCTGACCCCTTCTTAAACAATTCCGTCACCCCCTTAATTGCTGTGACTCCTCACTCAAACGGGTTTCTTTTCCGCAAAAACTTTTATCTATTTTACCATATTTCAGAGCTCTTCAGAAATACTGTAAATATCAATCATTGTGTACTTCATCAAGGCATATTTGCAACGCCTCTCCGGTCAAACAAAGCGAAAGCCTGTAAGGTGGAAGAGCATCCCACGAGATTATGTAATCATCATCAACATTAACAGTCAGATTCAATGCATATTTGGAACCACCTTTTCTTCCTGCATAAAACAGCACCCCATTGAGTGACAGAATTTCTTCTCGAAGATCTTCACGTTGTTCATATAAGGTTCCCAAAAAGAAACGCATGTCACCTAAAGCTCCCTCAGTATCATAAGAACCGTGCCAATTATCATTAACATATTGCTCGCCTATGAGAACTGTATTTCGTATTGCTCCTTTTGGGAAAAAAGCCGTCCAGTTCAGGTCTTTCAATTCACTCTTTAATACCCAAAGAAGATTATCCGGACTATTTGACAGCTGGTAATCATACCACTCCTGCCACAACTTCTTTTCTGACCGTTTACCGGCCGCCCTTGCCAGTTCATCCTGCGGATGAAGAACAAATGCATCGTGCCTTTTCTTTTCCGCTTCTATTCGCTTTTGGCGTGTAATTGCTTTTTTCTCCTCATCGGCAATCCTCTTCAGTTCGTTATAGTGATATACTACAGAATCATGTCCCGGATTATCGAGCAGCGGATCGAATATCTCCACATGATTCTCCCATTCCTGAAGGGTGTCAACTTTCATAGCCAACAAAGATAATAGTTCCAAGTCAGCTGACGTTTTAGCAGCCGTGAAAAGAGGACTGCGACAGACGCTGCAATTACTATAATTCCAGCTATCAATAATGGCTCGTACTATTTCAAAGCGTTCAGTTTTTTCGGCCTCTAACATAATAGAAGCTTTGATATCACTATCGGGAAGTTTTTTTATTGCTGCTGTTCTTATTTCCGGTGATGAGCAATACAGAACAATTTCGGATAATTTTCTGAGATCCTTTGATATCCTTATATCTGCGCGATATATGAAGCTGAGTATTACATCTTGTTTTTTCTCCCATATCGGTTTAAAGAACGCCATACATTGTCCTCCTTTCAAATGCCGATGTTCACCCTTTACATAGAGTATCCCAAATTGATATCAAAGGGCGCAATCAACAGTTTTTGCAACTCCCGGTTGTATTTTTCGAAAAATGCTTTTATTGCCCTGCCATAGTTCTCTTTGGTATCAAATTCCCAAAACGAGTAGTACTTAACGCATTTTACGATCTTGGTTAACTCCCGTGGGGACTCACCCAATTCAATCCCGTCAATGGTATAAAATCTCTTGAAATACTTCACCGATAACCTCGATGTGATGCTTTGCTTCAGAAAGTTTGGACAAAAGAACGACCGTCTCGACGTCATTTTCCTGGGGTAAAACTTTTATATTATATTGCATGGAATAATATTATTGTTTACATCTAGTGGAAATGGTTTTGCAGCCATGCATATTATCCCGCCTTCACCGATTTTCAATGAACTCTTTTCGAGCAAGTGAAACGAGCTGATTGCCTTCTCGGGATTACTGCTCTTTTTTATTTCCAGCGGATGAAGTTTCCCATTTTCCTCCAAAACGATATCAATCTCTTTTTGATTTGTATCCCGGTAAAAAGTCATGTTTGTTTTATTCTTTGAGTAGGCATACATTCTCAAGAATTCAGAAACAACGTAGTTTTCATAAAAATGTCCGCTGGCCGCACCGTTCATCAGCGTTTCCATACTCGTCCACATGGAAAGATACGCACACAGTCCCGTATCACAGAAGTACAGTTTCGGAGTTTTGACCATGCGTTTTAACTCATTATTTGAAAAGGGTTCCAGAAGATAAATGATTCCCATGGACTGCAGTATTTTTATCCATTCTTTTGCTGTGGGTACAGATACATTGCCCGCCTGGGCTATGTCAGAATAATTAACCAAATTTCCCGTAAAGGATGCACTGGCTCTAAGCACTTTTCTGAACCCCTCTGTGTCGCTGATGCCATTATCATCAACCGCATCGCGCATAAGGTATGTTTCTATATAAGACTCATAATACTCCATGCGCTGCTCACCGGTCATTCCAACGGTCCCCGGCATTCCGCCTTCCCATATATGTTTATATACTTTCGGCAGATCATTCTCCGCGAATTCACTACTTCTTTGTATCAGTGAATTGTAGGAAAACTCCATCTCTCCAAGTTCACTCTTTCCTGCTTTTTCCCGTTGAGACAGACTATACATTTTCAGTATACAGATTCTTCCTGCGAGAGAATCCTGCGCTCCCTTTAAAAGCTTTTTACTCTCTGATCCAGTCAGCCAAAACAGCCCCATCCGGTCTGATTCATCACATAAAATCTTAATATACTCAAACAGCTCCGGCGCTTTCTGAGCTTCATCTATCAGAATCGGGGGTTTATATACCTGAAAAAAAAGGCCCGGATCACTCTTCGCCAATTCACGATCTCTGGAATTATCCAGATTAACATAGGTTCGTTCTTCTCCTTCAGCCAGTTTTTTAAGCATGGTTGATTTTCCCACCTGTCTGGCTCCTGTTACCATAACCGCTTTGAAAGCTTGATTCATAGCCAAGAACTTTCGTTCCAGTTCTCTCTTGATGTAATCCATAAACGCCTCGCTTGTTTTAAGTTTGATTTAAAGTCTATATTAATCTAACCTTATTATATCAACCCCGGATACCATGTCAAGTTCAATTTAATCCGCACCTTGATTCAAACTAACAATTAATCTAAATAGATCATATATACATCCGCCTCTTCTCCCTCAAAGGTAAAACTTCTTTCATACTCTCCGCCGTTTTTTGTGATTGTCTTTACAGACGCTTCATTTGAACGTTCTACTGAAAGCTGGAGTTTATCCATTCCAACTTGACGTGCCCGTTCCAGAATGAGTTTTAACATTTCCGTCGCGTACCCTTTTCGACGCTGCGATGGTCTTACACTATAACCGCTGTTCCCAAAATCCTTAAGGAAATCATTCAATTCATGACGAAGATCGATGATGCCAACAATATTATCATCCTCATCGAACGCAAAGTATGTGTCAGTTACTACCCAGGACGGATTTACGGCATCGGTTGAAGTATTATCCGTCACAGATTTAAGCCATTCATCATATGAGTCAATCTGATCAAAGAGTTCACTTCCGTTTATCGTTGTCTCTCCGTTTTCGATAAACTCCTGCTTAAAGGCAACCGCCTTTGATTCATATTCTTTGATTGGTCTTTTAAGTGTGATCATTTCTGTTCTCCTATCAATTGTTTTCTTATATTGTCCGTAATAGAGCGGATTGTCTTTGTTTTCATAGATATGATCCTGCTCCACATTCGAACTCCCTGGTACGAATACAGAATCATATTGACGATTTCATCGACATTTACTTTCTGAAACTCTCCCCGCTTTATCCCGTAACGAATAAGCATTTTCCATTTCTCTTTTGCATTTCGCTCCAGCCGCTCCATCCCATCGGTATTCACTGTTTCAGCATACTCATATAATGCCATGCTCAGTGAATCTTCGGGATGCTTCATTTCCTCTTCCATATTGTCCAAAGTCTTCTCCAATATCTTCACTGCAGAAGTACCTTCTTTGATCTCTTTCTGAAAATCCGTCGCACTTTTTTCCGTTATCTTTTCAAGGACAGCCTCGAACAGTTTATCAGTACCGGAAAAATGACTGTACAATCCTCCCCGGCTCATGCCTGTAATCTCGCATACATCTTTCATTGTCACCTGCTTGAAGCCTTTACCTGCAAAAAGCGTGTACGATTCCTTTATGATAGATTCTCTGGTTCTTTCTCTTTTTGTTGCCATGATCAGCCTCTCCTTTTCGACACGTGTGTCTATTTTAGATTTTAGACACTCGTGTCGAATTTGTCAATACCCTGCTCATAAGCAGAGCCGCAAATGCATATTTTGCATCTGCGGCTCTCACTGTCAACCCCATAAACTATAATCGTTATTCAATCTCCTGTTTATTCTGTACATCCTTAATCTTATAGTAATCCTCCACATCAAGTCCAATCTTCACATAGTCCTTTGGTCAGTCAGTTATTTTACCCAAAAGCGCGACCGTCTCAACGTGCGGAGTCTGAGGAAAGAGATCAACGGTGCAGATTTTCTCCACGCGGTAACCGGCGTCCTGCAGGGCTTCGAGATCGTTTACGAGCGATGTGGGTTTGCAGGAAATGTATACCATCCCGTTCACTCCGTAATCGATGATTTTCTGAAGTGCCTTCGGAACCACACCCTCGCGCGGCGGATCAAGCACGATGAAGTCGGGCTTTTCCTTAATTTCATCTAACTTCTTCAGCACATCGCCGGCCAGGAATTCGCAATTGGAAAGGCCGTTTCGCTTCGCATTGTCTTTCGCGGCCTCGACCGCCTCGGCGATGATTTCGATGCCGATGACTTTCTTTGCAACCGGAGCCAGAATCTGCCCGATTGTCCCGGTGCCGCTGTACAAATCGAAAATCACCTTGTCCCTTGTCTCTCCGACCATATCCCGGACAACGCCGTACAGCACTTCCGCCCCCAAAGAATTGGTCTGGAAGAAGGAAAATGTGCTGATTTCAAATGTCAGTCCGAGAAGCTCTTCGGTTATGCGGTCCGCTCCGTATAAAATCTCGGTTCCGTCATTTCGAATGGCATCTGCAATGGAATCATTCTTCGTATGCAGGATTCCGACAATCTTTCCCTGTAGAGGAAGCTTGAGTAATTCCTCTGTAAGCCTTGCGAAATCGCGTTCTACTTGTGTAGTATGTATCACATTTACCAAAATCTCGCCGCTCTTTTGCGCTCTTCGAACAAGCACATGCCGAAAGAACCCCGAACCGGTCGAGCGATGATAGAAATCAAGCCCTGACTGCAGCGCAAATTGCTCTGTCGCCTTCGCGATGAGGCGTACATCTTCATGCACGAGGGCACAGTCCGTGCCGGAAACGATGTCGAACATGCTGTTTTTGCGGTGAAACCCTAAAAGCATCGGCCCGTCTTTATAGGCATTGCCGAAGGCAAATTCCACTTTGTTCCGATAGGCATGGGCAAGCGGGCTCCCCTGAATGGGTAGAAACTCGACGTCCTTGTTTCGGATGACCGGCGCCAGCAGCTTTTTGATATGGTACTCCTTCATACTAAGCTGCTTTTCATAGGAAACGGTCTGCATAAAGCATCCGCCGCACTCCCCGAATGCCGGGCAGACAGGCGCTTCCGTCTCATCCGGGGAGGGTTTCAGAACCTCTTTCAGCTCTCCTTCGGCTTTCTCCGCGCCGTTTCTTTTGAGGCGGAAGAGCACCTCCTGTCCTTTGAGGACACCTTTTACACTGACGGTTTTGTCTTCGATTTTGATTTTTCCTTTGTTTGGGAAGGACGTATCATATACGGTTCCCTGCAGGATATCTCCTTTTTTCATATCGTTCTCCGGAAACTGTTTTTATGGCTTTACTTTCGCTCTGTGAAGTGTTACAATGTGAATACAGAGCCGTAAGTAAAGGAGGCGTAATATGGGCAAAAACATTCATACCGATGAAGTTACCCGTTTTTTTGAAGCGGTATTAACATTAAAGACCGTAGACGAATGCTATGCATTCTTTGAGGATGTCTGCACAATCAACGAACTGCTTTCCATCTCCCAGCGCCTCGAGGTGGCGCATATGCTTACCGAGCATAAAACCTATCTGGACATTGCCGAGAAGACCGGCGCTTCGACCTCTACGATCAGCCGTGTCAACCGCTCGTTAGTGTACGGAAAGGACGGATACAGCATAGCATTTTCCAGAATGAAAGACAAAAAGTAACCGTGAATATTGAACAAGGTTCCGCGAAGGAACCTTGTTTTCTTATTTCTTCTCTTTCTTTTCTTTCTTCTCGGCCTTCTTCTCTTCCCTGCCCGCCTTTGCAGGCTGCGTCGGATCCAGAAGATCGTCAATGATCTGCTCAATCATCTGCTTCTTCAGATATACGTCAAAGCTGAGCATCGAAATGAAACTGAAAATGGAAAGGAATTCCTGTTCCTTCTCTCCCTCTACGTCGGTGAAGATTCTCTTCGAACGGTCGAACTTCTTCATGACATCCTTGGAAAGATCCTTGCTGACCGTCGTTTCCATTTCAAAAATCTTACGGTAGATTTCCTCCAATCCAACCGATGCCTCTTCGCCGAAGAACATATCCTTCATGGGCCCGACAATGTGCTGCACATCGTTGATGCTCAAAAAGCTCTTCAGGTAATAGATAAATACAAGCAGGTACATATGGTCCTTGCTGTATTTCTTCTTCACCGGGCTCGGAAGAAGGTTGCTCTTTGTATAGTTGTTAATCATGGTCTTCGTCAGAAGCTTGTCATCGTCATAACGCTTGGACTGCTCGAGATGCTCGTCCAAAAACTTCGTCACCTGATCCATGTACAAGTCGATATTCGGGATATCATTCGGACCGATATAATTGGTTGCTTCGAGATTCTCTACAAGCTTGCGCAGGTAGTATTTCCATTGCGATTCCACGGCCAATCCCCTTTCCTGTGAAAGAATAATTATATTATATAGTACTGAAAACCACGTGTCAACAAAAACGAGGGGCATGTTGTGTCTCCGCGGGGTCATTTTATTGTTCTCTGTACCCCCGGCAAATCCGTTTCGGGGCACTTCCCTGTTGAACAATTCGGGAACTTATGGTACACTGAACATACATTCGATTTTGGAAAATACGAGGCACATCGTTTATGGATATCGATCGTTCTTTAAACCCCGAACAGCGCGAAGCTGTCATGCACCGTTACGGCCCTCTTCTGATTCTGGCCGGCGCGGGTTCAGGCAAGACGCGGGTCATCACGCACCGCATTGCTTACCTGATTCAGGAATACAATGTAAGCCCTTATAACATCCTTGCGATCACATTTACCAACAAGGCCGCCAAGGAGATGAAGGACAGGGTTGCACAGCTTGTCGATTACGGTGCGGACAACATCTGGGTCAGCACCTTTCATTCCGCATGCGTCAGAATGCTCCGTCGTTTCGGGCATGTTCTCGGTTACGCGGACAACTTCTCCATCTATGACACCGACGACCAGAAGAGCCTGATGAAAGCCGTGATCAAGGGCCGCAATCTCGATCCGAAGCGGTATCGCGAGAAGTATTTCCTGAGCCGCATCTCCATGGCCAAAAACGAGCTGATCGGGCCGGATTCCTACAAATCCGCCTATCCGCGCTCCGCGGATGCGGAACTCGTTGCGTCTGTGTATCGGGAGTATCAGGATCGGCTGAAGGCGAACAATGCCATGGATTTCGACGACCTTTTGATGAATACGGTTGTCATGTTCCGGGAGTCGGAGGAGGCGCTTACCTACTATCGTAACCGGTTCCGCTACATTCTTGTGGACGAATACCAGGACACCAACCGCGCGCAGTTCGAATTGGTGCGCCTGTTAGCACACTATGTAAACGACGACGGGGAAGTGGAATGCAACCTCTGCGTGGTCGGCGACGATGACCAGTCCATCTATGGATTCCGCGGTGCCGATATCCGCAACATTCTCGACTTTGAGAAGACCTATCCCGACGCCGTTGTCATCAAACTTGAAGAGAATTACCGCTCCACGGAGACAATCCTGGACGCTGCCAATGAAATCATAAAGAATAACCCACATGTCCGCGAGAAGAAGCTGTGGACCAAGATCGGAAGCGGCACACCCATCACCTATACCGTATATCCGGACGACCTTGCGGAAGCGCGCGGCGTTGCCGAGGAAATTCGGGACCAGGTGGACGCCGGAAAGGCCGTATACGGCGATTTTGCGGTGTTATACCGTACGAATGCCCAATCACGTCCGTTTGAGGCGATTTTCGCGAATTTCAAGATTCCGTGCCGCATCATCGGCGCCGTTAACTTCTATCAGCGTAAAGAAGTAAAGGATATTCTCGCTTACCTGAAAACCATCGACAACGGTCTTGACGGCGTTGCGACCCGCCGCATCCTGAATGTCCCGAGACGCGGCATCGGCGAGACAACGGCTGCTCACGTTCAGGAATATGCGGATCAAAACGGCATCGGCTTCTTCGAAGCGCTTCTCGATGCCCGGACAATCCCTTCCGTCAGCCGTGCGGCCGGTAAGATTGCCACCTTCACGGAGCTGATCACAAGATACCGGATGCGCGCGTCGGAGGCCGGCTGCAGTCTGAAAAAGCTTGTCCGCGACCTTCTTGCGGATCTCGATTTTGAGGAAGAACTCCGCCGTGAGGATCCCGACAGTGCGGACGACCGCATCGGGAACATCAGCGAATTGATTAATGCCATCACATACTATGAGGAGAACTCCGGCGGAACGGCAACCTTAAGCAGTTACCTTGCGGATGTCTCCTTAATGACCGACGCCGACACGGAAGAAACCGAGGAGGACCATACGGTTCTGATGACGGTGCACAGTGCTAAAGGCCTTGAATTCAATCAGGTCTTTTTGGTCGGCATGGAGGAGAATCTCTTCCCGAGTTCCATGAGCATCGACGATGAACAGTTGCACGGCGTTGCCGAAGAGCGCCGCCTTTGCTATGTCGGCATCACAAGAGCCCGCCGTCACCTGTTCCTTTCAAGAGCCAGCCGCCGGATGCTTCGGGGCGAGAACAGCTTTAATCCGGAATCCCGCTTCATCGGAGAGCTGAAGAAGAATGCCAGACATCTTCTGACTGAGAAGAAGGTCAGCGATTCGGGCAGTCCCTTCGGCGGTCAGTCCTACCGGAGCTCCTATGACAGTCCTTTTGACTCCGGGTTCAAAAAGGGAAGCTTTTCCGGCTACGATTCCTCCTCAAGAAGGGGAAGTCTGTCAGATTTTTCATCGTCCTCCGACCGCTCGGATTTCGCGCCGTACAAGAATCCGGCAATCAGCGGAAAGCCGTATGAGAATCCTTACAAAAAAGCGGCCGTTCCCGCGCCGAAGAACTTCGGCAATGCTTCGGAGTCTTCTCTCGGCTTTACCGTCGGCGATCAGGTAAGCCACGAACGCTTCGGCATCGGCACGGTAACCAACATCGTGAAGGGTGGCCGGGACTTCGAAGTAACCGTTGATTTCCCGACCGGAACCAAAAAGATGCTCGCTGCGTTTGCAAAATTACGGAAAATCTGACATTCGCAAATTGTTCACGAAATCCCGCTTTCCATTTGTCGTATTCTATGCTATAATTCTGATAACGAAACGAAAAAGGAGGGGTTTTTATGAACAATTGTTGTAACTGTGATGAGAAGAAGGCCGGTTGCCCTTGGCAGGTAGCGCTTTGGATTCTTGCCGTTCTCGGTGTAATCGCCGGTATCATCGGAATTGCCTATACGGTATATCGTTTCTGCACTCCGGATTATTTGGATGATTTCGATCTGGACGATTTGGATGATGAAGATAAAGCTGAGGAAGCCGTAGAGGTACCTCTTACCGAGGAATAAGCTGTGTATGAAGAAGGGACTGCTGAGGCAGTCCCTTTTCCTGTTTTGGGATCATAACGGGCTGCCGGCGGGCAGTCTGAAAAAAAGAGGGAGCCCGGTGCTCCCTCTTTCGTTCGTTAATCAGTCAATTAAAGTCTTAAGATCGGTATATTCATATCCGTGCGCATCCGCTACATTCTTGTTCGTAAGCTTGCCGAGGTAGCAGTTTACGCCGCTTGTGATGGCAGGGGACTTACGGCAGGCAGCCTCAAGGCCGTCGGCTGCAATCTGAAGACCGTAACGAAGCGTTGCATTGGTCAGAGCAATCGTACTCGTTCTCGGAACCGCGCCGGGCATGTTGCCGACACAGTAATGAACAACACCCTCTTCGATGTAAACCGGGTCGTCATGCGTCGTGACATGGCTGTTCTCGCCGCATCCGCCCTGGTCGATGGCAACGTCTACAAAAACGGCGCCGTTCTTCATCTCGGGGAGATATTTCTTCTTGAACAGCTTCGGCGTGGAAGCACCCGGAATCAGTACGGAACCGATGACAAGGTCTGCATCCTTAACAACGCGCTCGATGTTGCTGTCCGTTGAAACGAGTGTCTGAATATGTGCGCCGAACATGTTGTCAAGCTGCTCGAGGCGCTTCAGGTTAACGTCGAGAATCGTAACATTTGCCCCCATGCCGACTGCAATCTTGCAGGCGTTCATGCCGACGGTGCCGCCGCCGAGAATCACAACATTGGCCTTCGGAGTTCCGGGTACACCGGCAAGAAGGATTCCTTCGCCGCCGAACTTCTTCTCAAGGTATTTTGCGCCTTCCTGAATCGAAAGACGACCGGCAATCTGGGACATCGGAGCAAGAAGCGGAAGCGAACGGTCAGCCTCCTGCAACGTCTCGTAAGCAACTGCCTTAACGTTACCCTTAAGAAGCGCATCGGTCTGCTCCTTATCTGCTGCCAGATGCAGATACGTATACAAAATCAGTCCGTCATGGAACAAAGCATACTCTTCCTCGAGAGGCTCTTTAACCTTTACCATCATATCCACGAGATTCCAGACATCCTTCGCATTGTCGATGAGAGATGCTCCGGCATCTACATATTCGTTGTCTGTAAAGCCCGAACCCACGCCGGCACCCTTCTCCATGTAAACATGGTGCCCTGCGGCAACATAGGCCTTCACGTTATCCGGTGTAAGACCTACACGGAATTCGTTGTTCTTGATTTCTTTCACGCAACCGATTTTCATACTTGCTGTCCGCCTTTCCGATATAGTTATTCACCGAGGCCGCTTCGCACTCCTTCGCGGTGACGCGTCGCCTCGCTTACTCTTCATTTTATCAAAAGAACAGGGGATTGACAAATGCTTTTTGTCTTCGAGACACATTTTTTTGAAAAATGTAACGGGCCGTCAAAAGACAGCCCGTTGGATAAAGAGAAGTGTATATCATAGGTCAGGAAAATCTCTGATTGAAGTCCTGGACCTTTGCCTGCCATTTGTCATGCATCATGACTTACTTCTGGTCGGACGCTTATCAAGCGTTACCCTAATGACCATCTCCTTGTACTCGCCCTTCTCGGCGCGGTAGATGACCAGCTCAACCTCCGTTCCGGCCTTCGTGTAGCTTAAGAACTCCTGCAAATCGGTCATTCCGTAAATGATGACTTTGTCCGCACGAACGATGATATCCGTGTTGCGGATGCCTGCCTTCTCAGCCGCAGAGCCCTTCGCAACAACGTTTACGTAAAGTCCCTTGGGGATATTGAAACGCTCGGCGTAGTTATCGTCGATGTCGGTACCGCGCTCGATTCCGAGATAGCCTCTCTCGTCTTCCTTCAGTTCCTCGCGGTTGCTGAGCTCGCTGATGAGGCTCAGAATGTTGCTGATCGGAATGGCAAATCCCATGCCTTCCACTTTATAATCCTCGTACTTGGCGGTATTGATGCCGATGACCTCACCGTTCTTGTTGAGAAGTGCGCCGCCGCTGTTGCCCGGATTGATTGCCGCATCGGTCTGGATCAGCGTATGCGTCACTTTATCAATTGTAATCTGACGCTCCTTCGCACTGATATACCCGACGGTTACGGACTGGCCGTATCCCAGGGCGTTTCCTACCGCAATGGCAATCTCTCCGACCTTTAAGTTGTCGGAGTTGCCGAGTCTGGCGATTCGGATACTATCGGTCGTCTGCTCTGTCAAATCTTCAAACTTGACGGCGAGAACTGCCAGATCCGAAGAGGATGCGGAGCCCTTTACCACTGCGTCGGCGGTTGTTCCGTCTACGAACTGAACGGAGAGACGCTCTGCGCCGTCAACCACGTGATAGTTGGTGACGATCAGAACCTCTTTCTCATTCTGTCCGATGATGATTCCGGAACCGGACCCCGTGAGAACCTCGTCGGAGGAAGGAAAATCATAAAAAAAGTAATTGTAAGATTGCTTGCTGTAGTTATTGATTGCCACAACAGACGGCATCGTGCTTTCCGCAATCGCGGAAACGTCTACCGCACTGACGGCAGTCTCTGAAATAGCGGTCGCCGTGGAGACAACGATTCCGGACTTCGGCTTCTTCTCTTCGAGCTCGCTTACGCCGCCGTCCTCAGGCTGCTCCTCCACTGCTTTCTTGGATTCCATGCGTTTCTCCGCATACCGGATTCCGATGAAGACTCCTCCGGAAACAGCGCCGAACACAATGGCTGCCAAAACCAGCAGAACGAATTTTTTAAAGAAGGACGGTTTCTCCGGCTTCGGCTCCGGTGCCTGCTCATGCATCAACCGGTAGATATACGGATCCACCATCATCGGATTGTTATTTCTTTCTTCGTCCATGACAAAGCCTCCTGAAACATCTTCACACATTATTCCCATCGAAGACACTTTCACTTTAGCCCACAATTATGTACTTTTTGTGATGAAAAAAAGATGACTTTCTGAAATGACCGGCTTTCCGGCGCATCGGGAGAAACTATACAGTTTTATCCATTGTTCCGACAATAATGAACATTGTTTCGGGAATTGTTTTCTGCTACCCTTTAGACAGATAACGAGAAAAGGAAAGAGCGAGGGACTCTTATATGAAGAGAGAACGGAAATACCCGAAATCACGCTTCGGCTGGCTTTGGGAGAATATGGAAGGAAAGCGCGTGCTTTTCATTATTGCGCTTTTCGGAACCGCACTTTATAACATTCTGCAAATTGTCGTTCCGCATTTTTCAAGACAGCTCGTCGACCTGTTCAATCAGGTTCAGCGCGGCGAACTTGTGATGTCCGAGAACGAAAGCACTTTCTACAAGTTGATCGCCCTGATGGTCGGTCTGACTCTGTTCCGTGTCGTCGTCGTATATCTCGACTGCATGGCCTATGAGCGTGTATCGCAAAGCGCACTCTACCGGATTCGTAACTTCCTGTACAACAAAATCCAGCGGCAGGACATGAAATTCTACAGCCAGTACCGTACCGGCGATCTGATGACGCGCGTGACCGGTGACCTGGATGCCGTCAGACATAACATTGCCTGGGTTATCCGCTGCATCGTGGAATCCATCACGCTGTTTCTTTCCGCTGCCGTATACTTCTTCCTCATCAACGTTAAGCTTGCGCTTTGCATCGTCACGATCGCGCCCCTGATCTTCTTCATTGTGTTCCGCTTCCGGAAAATGGTAGCGCCGATGCATGCCAGTCTCCGTGAGCGTCTGGCGGGCATGAACACGGATGCGCAGGAGAACATCTCCGGTAACCGTGTCGTTCGTGCGTTCGCAAGAGAGGAATACGAGAAGGAACATTTCGACAAGACCAATCAGGCATACCGCGATACGAACATCAAAACCCAAAAGGTATGGTTGAAATTCTTCCCGTTTGTGGATTCCATTGCCAACGCCCTTCCGGTCATCCTTCTGCTGGTCGGCGGTCTGTTCATCATCAACGGCGAAATCAGTGTCGGCGACTATGTGGCATTTTCCCTTTTGATCTGGGCGATTGCGAACCCGATGCGCATGATGGGAAATATCATGAATGAATTCCAGCGTTTCGCGGCCGCTTCGAATAAGGTTATGGAAATCTACTACTCCGAGCCCGAAATCGTGGACCGTCCGGACGCTGTTGCGCATCCCGAGCGGTTTGAAGGCCGTGTGGAGTTCGATCATGTAAGCTTTCAGTATGAAGACGGAAAGCTGCCGGTTTTGAAGGATATCACATTTGTTGCGGAGCCCGGCGAAACCGTTGCAATCATCGGTGAGACCGGCTGCGGCAAGACTTCGCTGATTCAGATGATCCCGCGATTTTATGAGGCCAATTCCGGCCGCGTTCTCGTCGACGGTCTCGAGGTTGAAAAATACAAACTCACCGACCTTCGAAAGAACATCGGTTTAGCGACGCAGGACGTCCTTTTATACTCGGATTCCATCGAAGGAAACATTGCCTACGGTGACTCCTCCTTAACGCAGGAGCAGGTTGAAAAATACGCCAAATACTCTGCCGCATCCGATTTCATTCACCGGATGCCGGAGGGCTATGATACCATCGTCGGGGAGCGCGGCGTCGGCCTTTCGGGCGGCCAGAAGCAGCGTATTTCGCTCGCTCGCGCACTCGCCATCCGTCCCTCGATTCTGATTCTCGACGACACGACCTCCGCGGTCGACATGGAGACCGAGAAGCAGATTCAGCACAGCCTTCGGAATCTCGACTTCCCGTGCACGAAGATCATTATCGCGCAGCGTATTTCCACAACGAAATTCGCGGATAAGATTTTGGTCCTTAAGGACGGCGAGATCATCGAATCCGGCAATCACAGAGAACTCGTTTCGGCAGGCGGTTACTACGCAGAGCTTGTAAAGCTTCAGCTCGGCGAATCCGTCGCGAGCGTTTAAGGGGAGGTGGAATCATGGCACAACGCAATACCTACAAACAGGATGAGCGCCTGGAAGAGCCTTTTAACATAAGGCATCTCCTTCTCGCTTCCGCTTATATTAAGAAATACCTGGGCCGCATGATCATCGCCCTTTTGATCAGCGCGCTCGGCGGCGGCATCGCGCTGCTTTCTCCGGTGCTTTCGCAGAAGGCACTCGACGTGGCCATTCCGAACAAGGACAAGAAGTACCTCTTCTTCCTCGGCGCAATGCTGATTACCGTGTTCGTCGTCAGCGTCATTCTGACGACCATCCGGTCGCATATGATGATCCGGGTATCCCAAAGCATCATTTACGATATCCGTAAAGACCTCTTCGCGCATTTGCAGAAGCTGCCCTTTCAGTACTTCGATGACCGGCCGCACGGTAAGATTCTGATTCGTGTTGTCAACTATGTCAACTCCGTATCGGATATGCTTTCAAACGGTCTGATCAATATCATACTGGAGTCTGTCAACCTGATTCTGATTGTAATCTTCATGATGGTCATGGATATCCAGCTTTCGCTCGTCGTAATGTGCGGCGTTCCGATTCTGGCAGCCTTTATGTTCTGGATTAAAAACCGCCAGAGAAAGGCATGGCAGCGCGTTTCCAACAAGAACTCGAACCTGAATGCCTACCTGCAGGAGAACATCGTCGGCGCCCGCATCACGCAGATCTTCGCGCGTGAGGACGAGAACGCGGAAATCTTCGCAGACCTTTCCGATGACTGCCGCAAAACATGGATGCACGCCGTACGCTGCAACAACCTTGTATGGCCGGGCATCGATGCCATTTCCGTCTGCATCCGCGCCGCCATCTTCATCACCGGCATGATCCTGTTCGGGCAGGGCAGCAAATCGATCGGCGTAATCGTCGCGATTTCGAGCTACTCATCCCGTTTCTGGCAGCCGATTATGAACATGGGCAACATTTTCAACAACTTCCTGAACAACATGGCATATCTGGAACGAATCTTCGAAACGCTCGGCGAGCCGGTAACCGTTGACAGTCTTCCCGATGCAACGGAGATGCCTCCGATCAAGGGCGGTGTTACGTTTAAGAACGTGTCATTTTCCTATGAAAAAGGCAAAGAAGTCCTCCACGATGTGTCGTTCGATATCAAACCCGGCATGAGCGTGGCGCTCGTCGGACCGACCGGCGCCGGCAAGAGCACGATTGTCAACCTGATCTCGCGTTTCTATAACGTGGATTCCGGGCAGATTCTGATTGACGGAACGGACATTTCGAAGGTCACTCTCCCGTCGCTTCGCCGCCAGATGGGCATCATGATGCAGGACAGCTTCATCTTCTCCGGCACGATTAAAGACAACATTCTTTACGGCAAATTGGACGCCACCGACGAAGAGATCAAAAAGGCCGCCAGGCTTGTCTGCGCCGACAAATTCATCGAAGGCATGCAGGACGGATACCAGACCGAAGTTAAGGAGCGCGGTTCCCTGTTAAGCCAGGGGCAGAAGCAGCTGATTTCCTTTGCAAGAACCGTTCTCTCGGATCCTGCAATTCTGATTCTCGACGAAGCCACCTCGAGCATCGACGTGCAGACCGAGCGGGCTTTGCAGCAGGGACTGAACTCCATGCTGAAGGGCCGGACCTCCTTCATCATTGCGCACCGGCTTTCGACCATCCGCAACTGCGACCTCATCATGTACATCGATGACGGCGGCATCACGGAGGCCGGAACCCATGACCAGCTTATGGCCTCCTGCGGAGACTATTACAAGCTCTACACCTCACAACTTGAAGAAATCGCATAAGGAATCCTCCTAAATGATGTAAAAGACAGCCCGTTTACTGCGGGCTGTCTTTTTGCAAAAGGAGTAATGAAAAAATGAATTCCGAGGGCGGCTTAATCGTATTTCTGTGCAGCCAGGCGGTCTCTTTCCCGTATTGCCGCTCGGGAAATCTTACCGCTTGCCGTCCTCGGAAGATCTTCGGCAAATTCCACGATTCTCGGATATTTATAGATGGCGCCGTGAACTTTGACAAGGTCCTGAAGCGCCGTTTTCAGTTTTGTATCACCTACATAGCCGTCCTTTAAAACGACGGTTGCCTTGACCACGGTACCTCTTGTTTTCGAAGGGAATCCGGTCACGGCACACTCCTTCACGGCCGGGTGCTTCATCAGAAGATCCTCGACCTCCGAGGGCCCGATCCGGTAGCCGCTCGACTTAATCACGTCATCCGTTCTACCGATGTAGAAAAACAATCCGTTTTCCTTCCTCGCACGGTCACCGGTATGGTAATGGCCGCCGCGCCAGACCTCCTCATAGAGCGCTTCGTCATTCAGATATCCGCTCAATATGCCGGCCGGTCTTTGGCCGTCCTTCGGGCATACGACAATCTCGCCCTCCTGTCCGTCGGGAACCGGATTTCCGTCCTCATCGGCAAGGAAAATGTCATACTGCTCCGAAGCTCTTCCGAGCGCCCCGTTAACAGGCTCTTCGCCGACCGGGAAACAGATTAAAAGCGCTGTCTCGGTCTGCCCGAAACCGTCTCTTATCGTCTTATGGGTTGCCTCCCGGAATTTGCGCGCAACCTCAGCAGGCATCGGCTCTCCGGCCGTACAGACATTGCGAAGCGAGGAAAGGTCATACTGCGTCAGATTTTCCAAAACCAGATACTTGTAGATGGTCGGCGGTGCGCAGAACGTGTTGACGCGGTGCTCCTCGAGAATCTTTAAAAACTCGCCCGCGTAGAAACGCTCGTAGTCAAATACCATAATGTTCGCGCCGAGAAACCACTGGCCGTACAGTTTGCCCCAGGCGGTCTTCGCCCAACCGGTGTCGGCCACGGTCAGATGCAGGTCCCCGTCTTTAATTCCGTGCCAGCGCTTTGCCGTGTAAATGTGCGCAATCGGGTAGGACCAGTCGTGGATGACTGCCTTCGGCGCACCGTTCGTGCCCGAAGTGAAGTAATATAACATGCTGTCTTCGACATTTGTTTCGACGCGCCCGAACTCCTCCGGCGCAGCCTCGGTAAGGGCGGAGAATGAAAGGAAGCCTTCATAGCGCTCCCCGACCGAAAGCACAATGATGTCGGTGCCGGAAACGGCCTCGGCGACCTTCTCACATATATGCTCCGAATTCACACAGATGACGGCCTTGGCACCGCTTGCCTTCGTCCGCTCTCTGATATCTTCGGCGGAAACCATGTGTGAGGTCGGAACCGCAATCGCGCCGAGCTTATGAAGGGCGAGGATCGCAATCCAGAACTCATAACGCCGCTTCAGAAGAAGAAAGACGGGCATGCCTTTTCCGATTCCGAGCTTCTTAAGCGCATTGGCAGCCTTATCGGAAAGCCTTTTCATGTCGGCAAATGTGAACCTCGTCACCTCACCTAGCGCACTCAGATGTAACAGCGCGGGCTTATCAGGGCTTTCCTTCGCGAACCGGTCGATTACGTCGTAAGCAAAGTTAAAATGCGGCCCCCACTGCGTCTCTATTCCGCGGATTCTGCCGTCTTTGTCGGTAATCTCCCGATAATAATCTTCATAGATTTGACTCATACAAATCCTCTTTTACGTAGTATTCCTGTTAATAACCGACGGCCCGGAACTTCCTGTACCGCTGCTCAAGCAGGTCATTTACCGGCATCTCGAGTAAAGCCGTCAGCTCCGAGCGGATGTCGTGCCCGAGCTTTTTGATATCATCCTTCGGGCAGATCCGGTCAATCACACCGAGCTTCTGAAGCTTCGCTGCCGTGAGGCAAAGCACTTCTGCAGCATCCTTCGCCTTCTCGGTCGTCTTCCAGAGAATGTTGGCGCAGCTTTCGGGCGAAACAACGCTGAAATAAGCGTCCTCCATCATCCAGATCCGGTCGGAATGGCTCAGCGCCAAAGCACCGCCGCTTCCGCCTTCGCCGAGCACAACGGTAAGAATCGGCGTCTTCAGATCCGCCATCTCCAAAAGATTCTCGGCGATGGCTCTTCCCTGTCCGTGCTCCTCGGCATCAATGCCGCAAAACGCACCTGCCGTGTCGACAAGGCATAACACAGGACGGTGAAACTTCTCCGCCTGCTTCATGAGCCTTAATGCCTTTCGGTATCCCTCCGGGTGTGCGCTTCCGAAATTGTGCCGGATCCGCTCCTCGGTTGTTTTTCCTTTTTCAATGCCGATGACCGTGACCGGCATGTTCTGAAGGCTTCCGATTCCCGCCACGACGGCGCTGTCGTCTCCGTACAGCCGGTCGCCGTGCAGCTCCGTGAAATCCGGAATCAGCCGCGTGATGTAATCACTTGCCGTAAGCCTGCCCTCGCTTCTTGCATTCAGGACAACTTCGTAGTCTTCCATCGTGACCTCCTAACGTGCTGTCCGCTCGTGAAGCTTCAGAAGCTTCGCAAGCATCTGGCGCTGTTCACTCCTCGGGACGATGGCATCGATGAACCCGCATGAAAGCACGCGTTCTGCCCGTTGAAAATCCTTCGGAAGCGCCTGGTTCAGGCTCTTTTCAATGACTCTCGGTCCGGCAAATCCGACGCGCGCCCCTGGTTCCGCAAGCGTGATGTCCCCCTGCATCGCAAAGCTTGCATCCACGCCGCCCGTCGTCGGATCGGTAAGCAGAACAATATAAAGATTTCCGGCATTTCCGTGCCTTTTGACCGCCGCGCTCACCTTGGACATCTGCATCAGGGAAAGCATTCCCTCCTGCATGCGCGCGCCGCCCGACACGGTTACCCCGATGACAGGCAAATGCCTTGCCGTCGCATATTCGAAAAGCCTTGTGATCTTCTCCCCGACAACCGAGCCCATCGAGCCCATCATGAAATTCGCATCCATCGAGAAGATGCAAACCGGGTGCCCGTCGATTGCGGCCTCCCCCGTGATGACGCCCTCTGTTTCGCGGCTCTTCATCCGGGCTGCCTCAAGCTTTGCCTCATACTCCGGAAAATGCAACACATTCCGGCTCGTCATATCCCGGTCGTGTTCGGTAAAGCTCCTCCGGTCGGTAAGCATCAGAATGCGCCGCCTTGCACGCACCGTGAAGTACCGGCCGCAGGCGGGACATACGAAGAATTCCCGTCTGACCCTCGAAACAGCGACCTTTCTGTTACATCCCGGACACACGATATGTCTGCCTCTCGGCAGGCGTCCGGTCGTTTCCGGCTCGTTGTTGGCCTTCAAAAAAAACGATCTGAGATCCATTCTATAATACCTTTCCCACAATGCCGGTATCATACCGTCCGTCTAAGAAGATCTCGTCTTCCATCAGCTTCATGTGCATCTCCCGGTTGTGTTCCACACCGACCAGCACAAACTCCGACAGCGCGCATTTCATCTTGCGGATTGCCGCATCTCTCGTGTCGGCACACACAATCAGCTTGCCGAGAAGTGAATCATAATACGGCGTGATTTCACAGTCCTGAAACAGGGCGGAGTCAAACCTCACATTTACCCCTCCGGGCACATGGAGCATCTTCACCCTTCCGGTCGAGGGCCGGTGGTCGCTGCCGTTCTCCGCGCAGATCCGGCACTCAATCGCATGCCTCTCCTCCTCGGGTTCCATATAGGTCGAGGGAAGCGGAATGCCGGCCGCGGTGCGAATCTGCCACTCCACGATATCAAGTCCGTATACCATTTCGGTTACGGAATGCTCGACCTGAAGCCTCGTATTCATCTCAAGAAACACAAACGAATCTCCCTTTACGAGAAATTCCACGGTTCCCGCCGTAACATAGTGAACCGCCTCCGCAAGCTTTCTCGCAGCCTCGCGGATCCGTTCCCGAAGGGAGTCCGTCAAAACGGGGGCGGGGCACTCTTCGATGAGCTTCTGGTTCTTCCGCTGCACCGAGCAGTCACGGTCGCCGAGCACGAGAATGTGCCCGTCACGGTCGCCGAGAATCTGCACCTCGATATGCTTCACATTTTCCATGAACTTTTCGAGAAAAACGCCGTCGTCGCCGAACGCGCAGGCTGCTTCCTTCTTCACCTGCTCAAAGGCCGCTGCGGTTTCTTCTCTTCTCCGGACGATGCGGATGCCTCTTCCGCCGCCGCCCGAGCGGGCCTTCAAAATGACCGGGTAGCCGATGGCTTCCGCAGCCTCCTCGGCCTCCTTCGCGCCCTTCAAAAGCTCGGTTCCTTCCGCAACCGGAACGCCGGCTTTCTTTGCGATGTCTCTGGCCACTTCCTTCTGCCCCATCTGCTCCATCACGACTGCGCCCGGGCCGATTAACGTAATTCCGGCCGCCTCACAGAGACGGGCGAATTCAGGATTCTCGGCGAGCATGCCGTACCCCGGATGAATCGCGTCCGCGCCGCTTTTCTTCGCGACCGTCAGAATCGCGTCCATGTTCAGATAGCTTTCCGATGCGAGCGGCCCACCGATGCAATAGCTTTCGTCCGCCATAACCGTATGCAAGGCCTCCCGGTCAGCCGACGAGCAGACGGCCACCGTATCGATGCCCATCTCCTTGCACGCCCGGATTACCCGGACCGCCACCTCTCCCCGGTTCGCGATCAGAATCTTCGAAAACATCTGTTTCCTCCCACGCAAACTACTTCGCCGCGGATACAATCACAAACGAAAAATCTCCGCCGGCGCATTTCTTTCCGTCAACGCTCAGCTCGCCGTGAAGCGTATGCATCGGGCCGCACGACCGAAGCAGTTTCGTGTCGATGCGCACCTTATCACCCGGCTTCACCATGTTACGAAACCGAACCTTATCGAGTCCGGCGTAGACCGGCAGCGCACCCTCTTCCCGCATCTGATCCGCGAAAAGGATGCACGCCGCCTGCGCCATCATCTCACACTGTATCACACCCGGTACAATCGGATTCCCCGGAAAATGGCCCTGCAAAAAGAACTCATCCCCCCGAACCGTGTAGTACCCGGTTGCCGTCCCGTCCTCATTTTTCACGACCTCGTCCACAAGAAGCATCGGCTCCCTGTGCGGCAGTATCGTCTTAATCTCATCCCGAAGCATATTTCCTCCCCTTCACGCCAGAACGAAAAGCGGCTGTCCGTACTCGACCAGAGCGCCCTCCGATGCGAGAATGTCCGCAATCACGCCGTCCTTCGGCGACGTGACCTCATTCATCATCTTCATGGCCTCGATCGCGCAAAGCGTCTCACCCTTCTTCACGGCGTCACCGATTTTAACCGCTCCTTCCTGCGTCCTTCCGTGGAAAATGCCAAGAAGCGGTGCCTTAATCATCTCCCCTGCGGGGATTTCCGGTGTCTTTACGCTTTCCTTTTCGGCCGGCTCTTCGACATCCGTCTGCACAGGTGCCGCCTGAAGCGCAGGCGCCGAAACCATTGCAGGCGACGGACAGGCATATTGCTTTGTAAGCCTTAATTCCTGCTCCCCGTCTTTTACAAACAATTCGGTCAGTCCGAGCCGTTCAAAGAGTTCCGCACATTCCTTAAGAGAATTCATAGTTTCTTCCTCCCCAGACCCTTACGCCTTTCGAAATGCGATGCAGGCATTGTGTCCGCCGAAGCCGAGCGACGTGCTGATCGCACAGGTCAGATCCGCCTTCACGGCAACATTCGGCGTATAGTTCAGATCGCACTCCGGATCGGGCTCGCGGTAATTGGCTGTCGGAGGCACAATGCCGTCCCGAAGCGCGAGCACCGAGGCGATTGCCTCCACGGCACCGGTCGCGCCGAGCATATGCCCGGTTACCGACTTCGTGGAGCTGATATGCAGCTTTTCGGCCTGCTCGCCGAATACCTCGCGGAGCGCTTTCGTCTCCATTACATCATTCAGGTGTGTTCCGGTTCCGTGCGCATTCACGTAAACCGTATCATCGTCCCCGATCGCGGATTCCGTTACGGCCATCCGGATGGCTCTGACAGCGCCGCTTCCCGACGGGTCGGGCGCCGTGATATGATAAGCGTCGCAGGTGTTTCCGTAACCGGTCACCTCAGCATAAATCGTTGCGCCGCGCTTCTTTGCGTGCTCATACTCCTCAAGGACGAGAATTCCCGCGCCCTCACCCATGACAAAGCCGCCTCTTCTGCGGTCAAAAGGAAGGCTTCCTTCCTCGGGATTCTCCGAAAGACTCAGCGCCTGACAGCTGACAAAGCCGGCCATCGCAAGTGCGTTGATTGAAGCCTCGCTGCCGCCCGCAATGATGGCATCCGCATAACCGTGGCGAATTGCACGGTATGCCTCGCCGATTGTATGCGTGCTGGTCGCGCAGGCTGTAATAACCGGAAGCGTCGGTCCCTTGGCGCCGAACCGGATTGCCACCGAGCCTGCTGCCATGTTGCCGATCATCATCGGAACGAAGAACGGGGAAACCATATCCGGTCCCTTTTCATTGAGACGGTCATGCTCGCGGATGGTCGTCCCGATTCCGCCGATGCCGGATCCGATGTACACGCCGAGCCGCTCCTTATCGATATCGGATGAAAGAATGCCGCTCTGTTCAACGGCCTGCTTCGCCGCTGCCATCGCATACTGCATGAAAAGGTCCGATCTGCGGATTTCCTGCATCGAGTCGTAATACTGCTTCGGATTGAAATCCTTCACCTCCGCATCGAGTGATACCTTCAGTCCCGACGCGTCAAAGCGGCTGATTTTCCCGACGCCGCAAACAGCGTTCTTTGCGTTACTCCAAAATGTCTCTATGTCATTTCCCACGGGAGTGATGACTCCCATGCCCGTCACTGCTACTCTAAACATACATTCCTCCGTCTACCTTGATGACTTCCCCCGTAATATACGCCGAAGCGTCGCCCGCCAAAAACAGGGCCAGTTCCGCGACATCCTCCGGCGTTCCGAGCCGCCCGAGCGGCAGCTGTTTCGTCAGCTCCTCCGTAACCTCAGGGCTCAGCGCTGCCGTCATGTCGGTTGCGATATAGCCGGGTGCGATAGCGTTACAGCGGATGTTCCGCCTGCCGTATTCCTTCGCGACGGATTTGGTAAATCCGATGATGCCCGCCTTGGATGCGGCGTAGTTGGTCTGCCCTTTGTTGCCCATCATGCCGACCACCGAGCTGATGTTGATGATCGAGCCTGCTTTTCTTCTGACAAATGTGCGGATGAATGTCCTCGTTACGTAAATGGCGCCCTTCAGATTCACGTCAATCACATCACTGATATCATCAACCGAAAGTGACGGCAGAAGGTTGTCTCTCGTGATTCCGGCATTGTTCACCAAAATATCGATGCCGCCGAAATCCGCAAGGATTTTCTCCGCGGTTTCACTCACCTCGGAAGGCTCTGCGATATTGCATACATAAAGCCGTGCTTCCGCGCCGTCAGCGGTAAGCTTCTTAACGGCCTCTTCCGCCCTCTCCCCGCCGTGCGCGGCAATCAGTGCAAGCCTTGCACCCTGCCCGGCGAACTTCTGCGCGACGGCATACCCGATGCCTCTCGTGCCGCCCGTGATGACGGCAATCTTCCCGTTCAGTGTCATTTTCCTTCCTCCACTGCGTTTAATGAAGACACATCGGACACCTGCAGAATCCTTGCGCCCGGTACGGTTCTCTTGACAAATCCGGACAACGTCTTTCCGGGACCGCACTCGATGAACGTATCGACGCCGTCTGCCGCCATGTTCCGAAGCGTGTCCTCGAACAGAACGCTGTTGCAGATCTGTTCGGAAAGCGTTGTCAGAATCCCCTCTCGGTCTTCGGGATACGGAAGCCCGGTCCGGTTTGCGTAAAGCGGAATCCGCGGTGCCTGAACCGGAAGCTTTTCGGCATCCTTTTTAAGACCGGCTGCGGCTTCCGCCATATACGGCGTATGGAAGGGTCCTCCGACCGCAAGCTCGATGAAGCGGACGCCGAGGTCCGTGAGACGAGCTTTCACATTTACCATGGCCTCGTTATCGCCCGATACGACAATCTGTCCCGGGCAGTTATAATTGACCGGGTAGACGTTTTCTTCTTCGCAAAGCTTACGAAGTTCTGCCGCGTCCATTCTGAGCACGGCAATCATGCTGCCCTGCCTTGCTTCGGCTGCCTTCTGCATGCGCTGTCCGCGGCTTACGACGAGGCGGAATGCATCGTCTTCGCTTAAGATTCCGGAAACGGCAAGCGCCGGAATCTCCCCGAGCGAAAAGCCGGCAAGCGCATCGGGCATGATGCCCCTGCTCATAAGAGCCGTCGCCGCGGCAAGATCCGCCAGAAACAGACACGGCTGGGTGTTGTTGGTTCTTTTCAGTTCTTCTTCGGTTCCGGAAAACATTCTTGAAAGCGTGCCCGGGCATATCTGCTCGGCCCTGTCGAACAATTCCTTAACCTCCGGAATGCCGTCGTACAGTTCCTTGCCCATTCCCGGGTACTGGCTTCCCTGTCCGGCAAATAAAAACGCTGTCCTGCCCATTACAATCTCCCTGTCACAAGGGCCAGCTGCTTTTTCGCATCCTCGCAGATGCCACGGACGATATCCGCGCAGCTGTCCTCGGTTTTCACCAACCCGGCAATCTGTCCGCACATGCACGAGCCGTATTGGACGTCTCCCTCTCTTGCCGCTCGCCGAAGAGCGCCTGCTCCCATTGCCTGAAGCTCATCCGGTGTCGTATTCGGATCGGCTTCCTTCTTCTGAAACTCTCTCGTCATGCGGTTTTTAAGTGCGCGCACGGGATGGCCGAGCGTCTTTCCGGTCACAACCGTGTCATGGTCGTTCGCGGCAATGACCTTTGCCTTGTAATTCGGATGAATCGTGCACTCCTTCGCTGTCAGGAATCTTGTTCCCATTTGAATTCCCTGTGCGCCGAGAAGGAATGCGGCTGCCATTCCTCTTCCGTCCGCGATGCCGCCTGCGGCAATGACCGGAATCGAAACGGCATCCACGACCTGCGGCACAAGCGCCATCGTAGTCGTTTCTCCGACATGGCCGCCGGACTCACATCCTTCGGCCACAACCGCGCAGGCACCCATGCGTTCTGCCATCACGGCAAGCGCAACGCCGGCTACGACGCAGATGACTTTAACACCTGCTTCCTTTAATCGGTCCATATACTTCGCGGGATTTCCGGCGCCGGTCGTAACGACTTTGACACCCTCCTCGCAGACAACCGAGACAGCCTCTTCGATGAAGGGGCTCATCAGCATGAGATTTACGCCGAAAGGCTTGTCTGTCAGAGTTCTCGCCTTAACAATCTGCTCCCTTAACTGCTCTCCGTTCGAGTTCATGGCGGCAATCAGTCCGAGACCGCCGGCATTCGAGACTGCAGCGGCCAGCTCGGCATCGGCAACCCAGGCCATGCCTCCCTGGATGACCGGATAGGTGATTCCGAGCATGCTGCATACCGGATTCTGTTCCATAATGTTCTCCCTCTGTTTCTTACTGCTGCGTGTTGGCAATCAGCTCGGCAAGCTTTTCGATCGTCGTGATTTCCTGCGTCAGCTCAATCTTGCAGTCAAACTCTTCCTGCATCTGCATAACGAGCTCCATGATGTCGAGAGAGTCGAGTCCGATGTCGGTAAACTTGTCGGAAGCGGAAAGCTCTGCTTCGTCCTTATCGAGATACTCGGCAATGATATGGATGATGGTTGCGGTAATGTCTTTCATAATAGTCCTCCTTTTCCGCCCTTTGGCGGTTGCATTTTTCTGATCCAGTGCTATAATATTCTTGGGGGTTACCCCCAGGTCAACCCCCTATTTCCTCAATTTTCGTTGAAAGGACAGCCCCATGAAAGAGCATGATTCCGGCAGCCGCAACAATGAATATTCCCTTACGGTAGGCCGTTTTGCGAAGCTTTGCGGCACAACAAGAGACACGCTTCGGCACTATTACGAGCAGGGTATTCTGACTCCCTATGTCGATCCCGAGAACGGCTATCATTACTATTCCACCTCGCAGATCAGTTCCTTCTATTTCATCTCGACAATGCGTCAGGCCGGTTGCTCCATCAAGGAAATCAGCGGGATGGTTCACGATGCCTCAAGAGACGGTCTGGTCCCGGTGATCAATGCGAAAATTGCCGACCTGGAGCGCGAAAGACGGCTTCTCGACAAAAAAATAAGCGCCCTTAAACTGGGTGCCTGGTTTACGGAGAACTATGCTCATGTTAAGCCCGGGGTTCCTTTTCTTTCGGAGATTCCCACCATCAGTGTCATCGAGACGCCGATTCACAAAAGGAGCGGGGCTTATCATTCCGCGGATATCGCGAAAGAGATTTCGTTGCATTTTTCAAAGATGAGTGCCGGGGAGGAGCTCGTCACTTACCCTTCCGGCGCGACGATTGCCTACCGGGATTTCATCTCGGAGAATTATTCCTACAATAACGTCATCACCCTCTCCCTTCTGCCGCCGGATCATACGCGGTTCTTCCCGCTGCCGTCGAGACGGGCCGTGCTCTGCTCGCATGACCACAATGCGACCGATATCGATAAAAGTTACCGGAAGATTGCCGCATACATAAATCGGAACAGACTGAAAGCCTGTTCCGACCTGTATTCCGTGAGTCTGATCAATCTCTACGATCATGAGAAAAATCACACGTATTATAAATATCTTCTTCTGTGCGTCGAGTAAAGCTAGCGCACAATCCGGTAGTAGGTTCTTGCCGTCAGCCGGTAGATGATCAGGTAAAGCACCGTGAAGGCCGCGATGGTCAGAACCGTGCACAGAAGGAACAGATTGTCGTTATAAAGCTGCAGAAGTCCGAGCAGCTTAAGGGTAACCGGATACGCAACGGTCATGTGGATCACGGCCGTGATCACCGGCAGGAAGAATACGATGACAATCTGGCGGCGGATTGTCGCCTTTGTCTCCTTTGCCGTCATGCCGACCTTCAGAAGAATCTGGAAGCGGTGGCGGTCGTCGTAGCCTTCGGAAACCTGCTTGTAGTAGATAATCAGCGCCGTCGCGAACAGGAACACGATGCTTAGAAGAATTCCGAGGAAGAACAACGAACCGTAAATGGCATACATCTCATCCCTCGTGTGCCACATGCTGCTCCATCTCGTAGTGTCACTGTAATCATCTCCGTATGTTTTATGCACATACTCGTTTATGGCAAATGAGAAGTCGCTCTCGATTTCTCCGTCCGGGTCATTCTTCGAAATGATATTCTGGTCAGCAACCCGGACCGCATATATGTAGGAAACAGGACTGTGGTACCAGTCGATTTCTTTCATGATCTGTTCGCCGACATTCTCAAGATCTTCGACGGTCGGAAGAATGATGCCGTATGCATCCATTACCGTCATTTCCAGCTTATTTGGGAAATAATCCAGTTTCTTACCGACTGTATAGGTCTTCGATCCGAGCTGAATCGTTCCGTCTGTTCTTTTGCTGAAGTCCGCCGCATTCTTGGAAAGCGGTGCCCAGCAGATTTCCCCCTCACCAAACTGCACATCAAGACCGGTTATGCCCCGGTAATCCTCTGCCGGCATGAAAAGAAGCACTACCGCGTTCTCAGGCGGCGTTTCCAACGTTCTTTCCGGCATATAAACGGAGGTTCTGCCGTCTCTCTCCACGAGGAAGTCTTCCGACACGTTCCGGGCAGCGGTAAAGTTCGTCACCTTAGTGCCGTACTTCTCAACAACGCGTTCGAGGCAATCCCGGACCACATCCGCCGGAACCTGCTCGTCATACCATTCCTTCTCTTCCTCTGAATAGTGGTGGACCGTTGCCCCGACAAAAAGGTCTGCTTTTCCGTCCATGAAGGAGTTTTTAAGGGAATCCTCCGCGCCGGAATACAGACTGACGGTTGTCGAGATCATAACCAGAACGCCTGTCGCAAGAATCGCGATAGAGGCAAGGCCGACTGAATTCTGCTTCATCCGGTACAATAGATCGGACACAGCAATCATATTTGTTCTACGATAGTAGAAACCTTTCTTTCTGCGAAGAAGCTTGAGAAATGCGACGGATCCCGCAAGAAACAGGGCGTAGGTTCCGACAATAACCAGAATAACCGCGATGAAGAAAACCTTAATAGCCTTCACCGGCGAATCCGTTGACAGAGCGAGGTAGTATCCGGTTCCGAGGGTGGCAAGTCCGATCAGCAAAAGAATCCATTTCGTCTTCGGCTCTTTCTCGCCTGCCCCGGCGCTCGCTAAAAGCTCAACCGGACGAAGTCTCGCAAGGCGGATCCGGTTCCAGATGAACGCCGCCAGATACATCGCGGCAAATCCCGCCGCCGTCTTCCACAGACTCTCCCAGTTTACGTAAAATCCGAGAATCGTCTCGACGTGCAGGATCTTACATATGAACAGGCAGCAAAGCTTGTATACGAGAATTCCGAAGAGGATTCCCAAAGCGATGGACATTACCGTCGAGATCAGATTTTCCAGAAACATAATGCGGCCGACATGGCGTTTCTCCATGCCGAGCACGTTATACATGCCGTACTCGCGGGTTCGTTGCTTCATCAGAAAGCTGTTGGTGAAGAACACCAGAATGACCGATAGGATTACGACAACCCAGATTCCGATCATCATGATTTCCGGAATCGCATAGCCGCCTTTGATTTTCTCAAGCCGTTCATCCTTGGCGAGGGTCATCATGATGTAAAAGATGCCCGTAAGTCCGGCTCCCGCCAGAATATGCGGAATATACAGCTGGTGGTTTTTCTTGAGGTTTGACCACGCAAGCCGGAAGAAAAGTCCTAATTTCATCGCTGCTCACCACCCGTCGTCAGAAGTGTAAGGGTGTCCGAAATCTTCTGATACAGCTGTTCGTTTGTACAATCTCCTCTGTAGATCTGGTGGAACACCTCACCGTCTCTTATAAATAACACGCGGGAAGCATGGCTCGCAGCCTTCGTGGAATGCGTAACCATCAAAATCGTCTGCCCCATATCGTTGATCTGGCGGAACACGCGAAGCAGTTCGTCGGTGGACTTCGAGTCAAGCGCACCCGTCGGCTCATCCGCCAGAATCAGTTTCGGATTCGTGATCAGCGCTCTGGCAACGGCCGTACGCTGTTTCTGACCGCCGGAAACCTCGTAAGGAAACTTTCCGAGAAGGTCCGCGATGCCGAGCTGTTCGGCAATGGGCTGAAGCTTCGGCTCAAGCTCCGCCGGCTTCTCTCCGTTTAGTACAAGCGGAAGCAGAATATTATCCCTGATGGAAAATGTGTCGAGCAGGTTAAACTCCTGGAACACGAAACCGAGGTTCTCGCGGCGGAAGGTTGCCATCTCGGATTCCTTGATCGCGGAGAGCTCTCTGCCCTCGAGAAATACCTTACCGCTCGTGGGCCGGTCAAGCGCCGCCAGGATGTTAAGAAGCGTCGTTTTACCGGATCCGGATTCACCCATGATGGCGACGTACTCGCCCTTTTCCACGGAAAATGTGACGTTTGAGAGGGCCTGCACCTTGTTGCCCCCGAATCTTGTCGTGTAAATCTTCTTCAGATTTTCTACCTGCAGTATTGCCATGATTTCCTCCGTATGGTTGTTCTCGCATCGGTCGGCCCGTCCGCGAACGCTCCCCCCTTAAGTGCAAAATACACCGCCGCACACGTCCGGGCCTTTCCCGTGCTTACAACCGTATGATACCATGCGCGGCGGTGTACAAACATCGATTTCGGTTACATTTTCCATCCGCCGTGTGACAGTTTTGTAAGACGGCGGTTACGGAATCTCATCCATCAGAGCGAAGCGGTAGCCCTGCTGCTCAAGATAGGTGAGGACGGCGTCGAGCTCGTCGGCGTTCTGCTGACAGTCGTTGTGCATCAAAGCAACGGCGCCGCTGTGATGGTAGGTCTTGAAGTGATCCGTGACATAGCCCGGTGCCGGCGGGTTCTTCTTGTCATAATCCCCGTATGCAATGCTCCAGAACACGGTCCGGTAACCGGCGTCCCTGATCAGCGTCAGAAGCCGCACGGTGTAGGAGCCGGACGGCGTGCGGAAATACGGATCGAACTCATAGCCGGTCTGTAGATAGAAATATTCCGCAACATCCATGATTTCCGACACAATCTCCTCAACCGAAGCGTTGCGAAGGTCGGCATGATGAACCGTGTGATTGCAGACCGCATGACCTTCCTGCTTCATCCGGATGGCATAGGGCATGCATTTTTCAAGATACATCTTCGTTACGAAGAAGCTTGCCTTCGCGTTATGCTTTTTAAGCGTATCGAGAATCTTCTCCGTCAGATTTGACGGATAGCCGCAGTCAAATGTCAGGTAGATGACCTTGTCCTCGTCGGTGGCAGACATGTTTACGTAAAACCCGCCGTAATCCGCAATCGGAATGAATTCGCGCGTGCCCGACTTCGTATGGTCCTTCGTACGAATGAACTGCCAGGTCCGCTCGGAAGTGTTATCAAGCGAATCATAGTAATCGGCCTTTTCAAGAAGTGTCTTGCGGGTCTGCTCAATCCTCTCAAGCGGCGACAATGTCGGTGTCGGCGTGGCCGTCGGGACCTCCGTCGGTATCGGCGTGTTCTCCGGCGTGCTTTCCTGCCCGCCCGCCGGGGTCGTGGCATTTGTCTTTAATGCATCCGTCGGCGACGACGCGTCCTTTTTGCATCCGCCCAGTATGCAGCAGCCGCAAACCGCAATCACGGCCATCATCAGTAAACTTCTTTTCATTTCTCCCACCTTATCGTTTCTATTCGGAAACGATCTCTTCCTTTCTCATATCAATGGTAAATGTGCTGCCCCTGCCGACTTCCGACGTGACCGAAAGCCCGACATTCAGCTTGTGCGCGACCTTCTTGCAAAGGTACAGGCCGAGTCCCGTCGCACGCCCGCTTTGCGGCGTTTCCGAAGCCCCCGGCCGGCCGTTAAATCCGGTAAAACCCTTTTCGAAAACCCTCGGCACATCCTCCGGTGCGATTCCGATTCCGGTGTCCTTTATGATGACTTTGGCATCCTCCGTCAGCGTCACCGAAACACCGCCCTCGTAGGTATACTTCACGGCGTTAGAGAGCAACTGCTCGAGCATGAAGGAGAACCATTTGCCGTCGGTCACGACCGTCATCTTCGCGGGCTCGTAGGAAAATGTGAGCTTTTTCGCGATAAACTGCGACGCGAACCTTCTCACGGACGCGCGAATCAGCTCGTCAAGGTCGCATTCTTTAATCACGATGTCCGAAGCATCCTCGCCGAGGCGCACATAGCCGAGCGCCATCTCCACATACTGCTCCATCCGGAACAATTCCGCGGCCATGGCCCGGTTCTGCTCGGTATCCTCGGACTGCACCATCATCTGCATCACCGACAGCGGTGTTTTGATTTGGTGCACCCAGGTCGTATAGTAATCCTTCATCTCCTGCTGCCTCGTAAAAGAGGCCTCGCTGAGGGTTTCGATTCTCTCCCAAAGCGCCTGAATCAGTTCTTCGTAATCCGCTCCGGCGAGGCTGTACTCCTCCGGGATGTTCCTCCGCTCGATCGTAACCGCGTCGATGCAGTCACGTCTGCGCTTATGCGCCCGAAACTCCCGCAGGCAGTCAACGCCCATGATCAGAAGACCCAAAACCGCACAAAGAAGTACCCCGTACCAAAGGGCTCCGGCCTCAATGCCGTGCAGCCAGAATACGAGGCACAAAAGCAAAAGCGCCAACACGCCCCAGCAAATCGGGAACAGCCGCTCTTTGACAAATGCGACGAGGAATTTCATTCGACGATATACCCGCTTCCTACTTTAGTCATGATGAACCCGGAAAGCCCGAGCCCGTCAAGCGTCTTGCGAAGCCTTGCCACGTTGACGGTCAGCGTGTTCTCCTCCACATAGCAGTCATCCTGCCAAAGTGCCGTCATCAGGCGGTCCCGGCTGACAATCTTCCCCTTGTTCTCCATCAGGGTACGGAGAATCCGGAACTCGTTCTTTGTAAGCTCGACTCTCTCTCCGGCAAATGTCACGGAATTGTCTCCGAGGTTCAGCGTAAGGCCTCTGTGAGATAACGTCTGCGGCGCCTCCCCGAGCTCGTAAGCCCGTCTGAGAATTGCCGAAATCTTGGCGGTCAGCACCATCGGATCAACGGGCTTCGGGATGAAATCATCCGCGCCGAGATTCATTGCCATTACGATATTCATATTGTCCGAAGCCGACGAGAGAAATACAACCGGCACGTTGGAAACCTTTCTGATCTCCGTGCACCAGTGATACCCGTTGTAAAACGGCAGCATCACATCCACCAGCACGAGGTGCGGTTTGCACGCCT